>Ga0315336_1003057_pt1 | contig 23401 bp, 22 predicted proteins | sample ASW5metaG_FD_204512 | JGI IMG/M metagenome (GOLD analysis project Ga0315336, IMG submission 204512) | Ammonia-oxidizing marine archaeal communities from Monterey Bay, California, United States - ASW #5 | ecosystem: Environmental > Aquatic > Marine > Intertidal zone | place: USA: California... | reverse complement strand
CGGACATGCCCAGCATTTCGCGCCGGGTGAAGAGTGGGTTCGCGCCCATACGATGATTCTCAGCCACGTAAAAACTCCTTGTGCTGGTAGATTGCCGTTCGCAATCCAAGTCTAGGTTTCCCATCATAGAGGCTTCGAGGGAACGGGGGCCCATTCCGGGTAGTGCGCTGATTGTGCTTTTGGCGCACCACCCCATTCCGAAGCATGCGGAGTCGCCGGGGAGCCCAGCGAAATCTGCACGGCAACGATCGATGACCCACGACCGGTCCTGCCCCTGGCAACCTTACAGGCCAAACCGCCTTCCTGGCGGCTGGGGCTGCGCGGGTGCTGATTAGCGGTCGCGATGGCGTTCCATTGCGGGCACGTCGGATTAGGGTTGGTGCTTCTTGGTGGCGTGGTCTTCTAGGGAAGCTAAGCAGGGTTCGAGGTTGTCGACCTCCATGCCATGGCAAGCGAAGTCGAGGCCGAGCCGTGCAACATCCTGCAACATTTTGCAACATGAATTTGGGGTATTTCCTAGTTCCTTCACACCCCGAGGAGGGTTCTCTTGAGGGGTCGCCGGACGGTAACTCATTGATTCTTCTTGAGATAGATTTCCGATTTCGCCGTGACCGCGATTTTGGATAGGCCGTGAAATCGGGAAATTGAGCGGGGACCGATTTATCACAAACCGAACCCAATCCGCCCGCCTTGGCCCAACACTTTTAGCCGGGCGGCTGCGTGCTACAATTAACGTTCTTAACCCCTAGATTGGTAGCAATGCAGCGTTTCGTTCCAGCCATACTCCTCCTCTTCTTATGCGCCCCCCTCGCGGCGGACGACCTGCCGCTGGTCGACCCTCCGCCGGGCAAGGTGCTGCTCGTCGCCCAGCCGCATCACGACGATCACACCACCGACTACGGCCTGGCCGGCTTGGTCCTGCGCTTCGTCGACGACGGCTACAAGGCCTACTACGTGCGCGGATCGAACGACGAGAAGGACGGCCGCCACGGCTATCCGCGCAACGACATGATCAACCTCAAAGAGACCTACGATGCCGTCCGCATCCTGGGCATGGAGGATCATGTCATCAACCTGAACTGGCGTAACAACTATGAGACGCCCTACGCGCTCAACGAATTGCGCGAGCAGCTCATCTTCCTGGTCCGCAAGTACAAACCCGACGCCGTCGTGGGGCACAACGCCTGGGAACATTTTCAGAAGAACCCCGGCCACCGCAATCTTGGCTGGATGTACGAAGAGGCCTACTGGTTGGCCGGCTATCGCAACGTCCACCCCGAACATTTCGAGATGGGCGTCGAACCGCACGAGACCTATCATCACTTCGGCAAGGCGCGCCTCGACTGGGGACTCGGCCACCGGCCGAACGTCATCATGGAGATGACCGAGGACCAGATCAAGATCAAAGAGAAAGCCATCCACGCGCACCAGAACGTATACGCGAATCCGGGCGGCGCGCGGGCAACGAAGGCGAATCTGGCGGCCGAGGGCCTCTACTTGCCCGATCTCGAAAACATCGATGACGACACCACGGCCGGCAACATGATGATTGAGTGGCACATGAATTGGATTTCGCGGCGCTGGGGCAAGGAAGCCAACGTCAAGTACGGAGAAGACTACTACTACATGGGCGAGTTCTACCATCTACCAGGCCTCGACAACTTCCTCGCCGAGAACGTGGAGGCGAAATGACTCGCCGAATCTTTGCAGCCCTCGCGCTCGCACTTGTCTGCTCGGTCGCGCCGCTGCCCGCTCAGATCGGCGAGACCAACAACACGGTGATGGTCATCACGTCCGATGCGAGCAACTACGTGCTGCACGCCGGCGGTACCGTCGCGAAGATGATCGACGATGGCATGGACGGGATACTCATCCGCATCGGCAACGACGAGAAGGATTCGTGGGATCTACCACCTGAGGAAACCGCGCTGCGCGCCAAACAGGAAAGCGAAGCGGCCGCCAAGATCCTCGGCATCAACAAGGTGGTCTCACTAGGCTTCCGGTCGTCGGAGTTTCGCGATGTCCCGTTCACGACCATGCGCGACAAGCTGGCGTATTACATCCGAGTCCACAAGCCGCGTGTACTTTTCATCCCGAACGCGCATACGCAGTACGACCGCAACCATGACCGCTACTACGGCGGACGAGCGGCGGAAGATGCTTGGCGCGCGGCGGCGTTCAAGAACTATCTCCCCGCGATGAAGGACGTAAACCTGAGCGCGCACTTGACGCCCGAGGTCTATTACTTCGCGCCGCCCGTTGACCCGGCCCGACGTGAGCTCGAGTCGACCGAGACGTTCGTCCCGCAGCCAAAGATGCTCGACATCTCGGGAACGCTTGACAAGAAGATCAAAGCGGCCCAGGCGCTCAAAACCATCAACCACAGCCTCGCGATGCGATTGAAGCAGCGTCTTGAATCCACGGACCGAAAGCTCGAACTGCTTGAGCAAATGGACGAGGCCTCGATCAACAAGTTGATTGAGGAACGGGTTCGTGGTTTGGCCCAGCTATCCGCCAAGGATACGGACCTCCAGGCCGTCGAAGAGTTCCGCTACGCCGGAGTCGAATTCCGAATCCCCGCCGCATACCGCTAAACTCTAGGCCGGACGTTCGTAAACGAACGCCGCATCTTCGTGGCGGCTCTTGCCCCCATCATTCACGGCGAATCGAGTCCGCGTTGACGGGTCACTCCCGTCTCGGTGAGACCAGAGCGAAGCCCCGCCATACTCGCCGTCTTTGCTCAGAGCATAGAACCGCAAGCGAATCTGCTTCAGCCGATCGAGGTCGTCGCCGTAATTCCGCGAAACACGTTTGAGCGCATCCAAGCAGGCGTCCCGAGGGCTCATGCCGTGCCGCATGTTCTCGACGACGGTATGCGTGCCGGCGATGCGAATGTTCTCTTCCCCGCGTCCTGTTGAGCCCGCACCACCTACGTCCTGATCGACGTAGAGGCCGGCACCGATGATCGGCGAATCACCAACACGGCCCGGTATCTTCCAGGCAAGACCGCTGGTCGTTGTGCAGCCCGATATCTCGCCTTTGCGATTCAGGGCAAGACAGTTGATTGTTCCGGTCGGCGGATCAGCCGCGACCTCACGCGCCCAGGCAAGCCATTCCGGCTTGGTGTCCGGGAAGCGGTCGAGCAAGCGAGCCTGCCCCCCGTCCGGTGTGGTGTCCGGCGGCGCATCAAGGCCGGGACCCCAATCGGACCCTTGCGATTCCTTCCACGTCAGCCAGGCGAGCCGCGCTCTTTCGGTAAGCAGGTCCTCTTCGCGAAATCCATGCGCCTTGGCGAAGCGAAGAGCGCCCTCGCCGACGATCATGATGTGGTCGCTACGCTCCATCACGAGCTTGGCGACGTTCGAAGGGGTCTTGATGCCACGGATTGACGCTACCGATCCTGCCCGCCGCGACGGCCCGTGCATCACACAGGCATCGAGTTCGACGACGCCTTCCTCGTTCGGGAGCCCACCGTAGCCGACGCTGGTATCTTCGGGGTCGAGTTCCTGAATGTTCACGCCCGCAATCGCTGCATCGAGCGTATCGTCACCGGCATCGAGCATCTCGCGGGCCTTTTGGCAACAGGCAAGCCCGTTGGAGCTGGCGATCACGATGTTCTTCGACGGAGCAGCGGAGGCCGAGCTCGCAAGCCCGGCGCCGAGAGCGCCGCGCATCAGACTACGTCGCGTCATGGAGAATCCTTTCGGTGGGTCGTCCGTCGGTCTACTGCAAGGTGATCGTATAGGGAGCGAGCTTTAGCACGCCGCCCTTGAGCAAGGAAGGCGAGATGCCCAGCCGTTGCGGACTCAGGGCCGCCGGAAGTTCCCATGCTTTACCCCACGAGAAGCTATCGGAATCAAGCAGGGTCTCAAAGAGCTGACGCGGAGCCGGATAGGGAGTCAACCGGAACTCACCGTCCTTCAACCCGGCGGCCTCTTGCGCCAACTCGATCGCGCGGTCGAACCCGCCAAGTTCGTCGACCAGTCCATTCTCATAGGCCTGGCTGCCCATCCAGACTCGCCCTTGCGCAACTTCGTCGATCTCATCCCACTCACGCTCGCGGGAATCGGCAACCTTCTGCACGAAGGTCTTGTAAAACGCCCCGATCTCGTATTGCATCTTCTCGCGCTCTGCCGGGGTCAGGGAGTGGTAGTCGCTGTCGATGGCCGCGAAACGGCCCCGCGTGAGGACTTCCTTCTTGACACCGAGTTTGTTGTAGAGACCCCGTAGGTTCATCTTTCCGTAGATGACGCCGATGGAGCCGGTGAATGTGCCGGGATATGCGACGACCGGCGCTTGGGCCATTGAGATGTAGTAGCCACCCGAGGCCGCCACGTCCGACATCGAGACAACGAGCGGCTTCTCTTCGCGCAAAAGATTCACTTCGCGCCACATCAGATCGGACGCAAATGCATCACCGCCGGGCGAGTTCACCCGCAGGATAACTGCCTTGATACTGTCGTCCTTGCGAACCTCGCGCAAGGTCTTCGCGAAGCTCTCGGAACCGAGAACCTGCGACCCGAGGAACGGGTCCACCTTACTGTTGCCTGACATGATCTCGCCGACCGCATACACGATCGCGATCTGATTCTCTACCCCGAGGGTTGCGGGGTCTTGGAGCGACTGCCGATAATCCCCAAACGTGACCTCGTGCCACTCTTCTCGGTCGAGCGTTTCTTTGAGGTGGTCCTTAAACTCGTCGTCATATTTCAGCCCGTCGATCAATTCCGCCTCAAGCGCGTCGGTCGAAATGAAAGGGCCCTCGTCCAATAACTTCCTGAACTCTTCGTCGGACTTGCCACGAGACCCGGCGACGGTCGTGACAAACCGCCCATACGTATCATCCAAGACGGAATTGACGACCTCGCGGTAGGCATCCGACATCGATGACCGGGAGTAGGGCTCGGCGGCGCTCTTGTACTTACCAATCCGCTCAATTTCCGCTTCGACACCCAGCTTCTCCAACCCATCGGCGTAGAAGCTGACCTCGGCGCGCATGCCCTTCATATCGAGGAAGCCCTCGGGGACCATGAACACTTCGTCGGCGGCGCTCGATACAAAGTAATCGAGCGTGCCGGCACTCTGCAGTAATGCAACGACCGGCTTGCCGGACTTCTTGAAACTCTCGATGTTGTATCGAATCTCTTGCGCCTTCGCCCAGCCAACGCTGAGACCACCGCAACGCAAAGCCAGTGCAGAGATTCGATCGTCGTTCGCGGCCTTCTTGAGTGCGTTCCTAAGATCCAGCAAAGTCGCCGGAGGGCCCGAGCGCAGCCACTGCAGGCTGAACTCACTCGCAGCGTGTTCGGGGATATCTCCCCGCAAACGGATTGTGAGAACCGCGTCTTCCGGAACCGGAGGGGAAACCGAACCGAGTGCGGCCAGCAGCAACACGGCGGAAATCGCCATGAAGAACGTAAGCAGTATCCCTGTGAGTATCCCGAGAAGGAACTTGACCATTAGGGTGCGCCACCGGCCCTCGAAGACGCCGTCAGCAGCGCCGGATTGCTCGCGAGAACGGCGAGCCGCCGAGGTGCGCTCATTATAAATCCTCGGCGGCTCGACAACCGTTCCATTCGCTACTGGACGGCGATGTGTACTGTATTACTGCGGCGAGAATCACCGAATTGCAGAGTAATCGGCGTGCGCAGGCTCGTACCTATGCTTTGGTTCATGCCGAGCGGGAGTTCGAAATTGACCTGAAACAAGGCGACGAAGCCAGGCGCGAGCCCCACAAACGCCGGAGTGATACGTGGTCCGAAGCCCGGAATTCCCAACGTCACATCGGGAATCGAGTCGGCAATGGAAAGAGGTGAGCCGCTCGCCGCGGCGCCGGTCGCCACCCCGGGCGTGACGCTGCCGAGTCCCGTGCACCAGATCACGAGGAAATCGCCCCCGTTCGCCGGTGCCGCCGGAACACCGAGGGCCGCCCCGACCTCCGGCGGATAGGGGAAGTTACCCTGTGAGAAGTTCGTGACGATGCCGTACTCCCCGATTCCGATGCGGAAAATGCCGGGCGACCGCACATCGATGCTGGCAGATATCGGCGAGCTCATGAGAGCATCTCGCATCACCTGAATCGTGGCCCCTCCGAGAGCACTCTCAAACGGCACCTGGAAGTTGATCTGTCCGTAAGACGTGAAAAACAGCGGCGCCGGTGTTCCGTTGACGAGCACTTTCACGCCCGACATTTCAGTCGGCAGCGGAAGTGTCGTCGCACTGGCTGTCGTACTCGACAGGAAGAGGCCGAACACGGTTCCGATGCCACCAGGGCCTAGGGGCTGGGTCGCACTGAAGCTGGCGCCGTTCACCGCTCCGCGAAAATTGACATCAGGAGCACCGGCCGGGAATATGACAAACGTCACCGCGAGAACACACGGTGTATTGGGCGCGTTGCTGATAACGCTCAGTGTCCCTGTGTAGAGACCGGCAGCGAGGTCGGCTCCACTCGCCCGCGCCAGGTAGACACCAGGCGACACATTCTCGACGCTTAACCAATCGCCACCGCTGTCGGTGGCCACGTCGACGCTACTCACAACCAGGTCGCCGCTCCCACGGTTGCTCACGACAATCGTTCGTAACAAGCCACCGTGTTCCTCGGCCAGTCCCTCGGAAGTGAAGAAGTCGACTTGGTCTACGCTTGGATCGGCGATCGGTCCGTCAGTCACATTCAACGTCACGGGAACAGTGCGATTGTCGGGGCCGAAGCTGGAGTTACTGATAGTGAAGCTACCTTCATTGGCTCCTAAGGCCAGTCCTTCTCGATACGTGCCGACCACTTGGTGGCTGTGCACCGTGCGGACCGAACCTAATCCCGAGGACAATACCGACAGGAACGGGCCCGCCGAAGTCGTCATCACTGTCGGAGACGGACCGCCGGCTGTCTGAAACCGCAGATTGTCGGTCGCGCCGTCGACTTGCGGCACAAAGAACTCCACGGCGTCCGGGACGTTGGTCCCGGCGTAAATGCGGATACCCACCCGCTGCGGAGAATCGACCGCCGTGGGGTCGCGGACTTCGACCTCTCCGTCGTAGGCGCCGACGGCGAGGCCGGCCGTGGAGAAACGCACAGCAATCACCGTGCAGGTCCGTCCGCCGTCAAACGTACACGGCGCGGTGCCGGTCACTTCGGGAAGCAGCCATGCCGCATTGCCTCCGGAAACCGATAGTGCAAAGGCTCCGTCACCGTCGTTGATGGCTTCGAAGAACAGGTTCGCCGGACCATCTGTTCCGGCGTCAATCCATACAGGCTGCGGTGCACCGTTATTTTGCTGCAACTCCGGCGGAACGACGAGCCGTAAGGCGGGCAGCGCAAAAACCGGTGACCACACTCCAATCAACAAAACGACGCTAAGGGTCGCAAAGGTCCTACCCAACATAGTTCACCTTCGTTTTTCGGACTTCAGAGCGGAGCGGGGAGAGTTCAATCATTGTATCGTGACTTGCTCCCAGAATGATGTCAAGTTCCGCACATCACGAACCAGCCCACGTCGAAATGCTCGGAAGATCGCGGTGATGGGCGAGCCTGAACCACCGAGGCCCCACCCGGCAGCTCTCACATCATGGCGAGCGGTCGTTTCCGTCTGCCATAATAGTCGAGAACTCTCATCTTTACGGCATGACCCGGAGGAAAACAATCTTCCTCGCGGCCGTTCCGTTTGCGAATGTCATTTCGCCGGCCCTGCTGGCAGGCACCCCCAGAAAGAAAGCAGTCTATCGAGGTGGCACTCTCACGGTGCCCGATTGATCGACGAAGGGTGAGGTGCGCGTCACCAAGCTTGAAGAGTTCATCTTCTACTACGGATCAGGCCAGTTGCGGGTCCGCTACGAGTCGATCAACGCTCTGGAATACGGCCAGAAGGCCGGCCGGCGCTTGGGCCTGGCGATAGCGCTTTCCCCGGTTTTCCTGCCTTCCAAGAAGCGCAAGCACTTCCTCACCATCAACTTCGTGGATTCCGGGGAACGGCAGCAGGTCGCGGTCTTCGAGCTCGGCAAGAAGGTCGTCCGCACGACATTGGCCGGGCTTGAGGCCCGCACGGGCCTTCGGATCGAGTATCAGGACGAGGAGGCCCGCAACTCGGCCACACGATAGAGGGAGTGAATCATGAACTTGAGAACGCTACTGCCCATCGCGGTGTGTATCCTCGGGCTGCCTTCCTGGGGTGAGGGCCCCGACGCCTTGAAGGCCGAACAGCAACGAAAGCTCCGTGCGATTCGCACCGTCTTTGTGGACGAGCTAAATGGATCGGACGGCAGTGCTAAAATTCGCGACATGCTGATCGGCAGCCTGCACCGGGCGGCCGTGTTCGTCATCACAGAAGATGCCGAGAACGCCGACGCATTCCTCAGGGGAGCAGCGGAGGACCTGGTCTACAACGAGTACTTCGGGGACCGGGAGAGCGTGAATATGCGGGGCGCGGCATCGCAAAGCCGCCGGGAGTCGGGCGAGTCACGGTTCAACTCCTCCTCGTTCGGCGTGAGTGATTCGGAGGCAACCACTCGCCGCGACCACAAACATGAAGCGCTCGCGGCCGTACGGCTCGTCCTGCGCAGCGGTGAAGTCATCTGGTCGACAACTCAGGAAAGTGGCGGCGCGAAGTACCGCGGCGCGCGGGCGGATGTCGCCGAAAGAGTGACGAAAGAACTGATCGGCGCATTCGAGAGTGCTCGCAAGGTCGGACAAGCTCCGATCAGTGACGCCGCGAGCAAGTAGATGCTTTCGCGGCGCGCTTAGAAAGCCGGATCACTTCTTCATGATGCGCCCGAACTGATTGCCGACCGTCTCGCCATGGCTCCAAGTGCCGGCGTACTGCCCCCGATAGAAGAGCACGCGCGCCGAGAACGTGCCAAGCCCCGGTATCTTGGCGTCGGTGAGACTCAGCACCGGCGTGTCCCCCGCCCATTCGACTGTCACCGGGATCGGCACGGTAACGTCATGGCCGCCGTACTGAATGCGTGCATTGATCGTCCAAAGGCTACCGGCCAATTTGGTGACACTGTTGATCTCATAGCGTTCGGTTCGCGGCGTCTGAGACTCACGGCCGTTGACGGTGAACGAACCTTCGAGCACAGCGCCTGTTAGAGATTCCTCAAACTGCTTCTCGAGCGATTCCTGGGAAGCAGCCTGGCCCGTGCAGCCAAGCGAATGGGCGAACACGAGAACCACTGCGACGAGAAGAGGGACAGAATGAACTCCGGCCTTGCGCAAAACCATAGGGACCTCCCGGACTGACACTACGAAGAGATTCTAGCCTGTCCTTCGCCTCACCGCGACCACAGTAAGGTGTCCGGAATGGGAGTTGGCGCTAGGCTGTTGGCCGCGGGAGCATTCCCACGTAGGCCAGGAACACGATATAGAGAATCGATTTGACGACGAACGACGGCATCACATCAAGGTCGCCAAGCTGGATCAACGAGAAGTTCCCGTAGGGGCCGGTAGCCGTCTCGATCATCTACTCCAGTCACGCGTCGAGGCTTTCTGGGAGAAAGAATACGAGCGCGGCGATGGCAAGCCCGCCCGCGGCCCAAAGCCTAAAGCCAAAGAAGGAAGGTTACGAACATTCTTCCCTGTCAAAGTGGGTTACTCCAAAGAACGCCTGAAGTGAGAGTCCTGGTCACGCGAACCGTGTGTGTCAGAGTTTTGTGTGCCAGTGAGCTGGGACGTGAGGCTCGGGTATACTACAGGTACTTGACAGAGAGGCAGGATCGAGTCTTAAGGCTGTCTGGAATCGGGCTGAGGGAAGGCTCCGCCCCAGTGTCTGCTTTCCACTGAGACAAAGACCAACAAAGCGTGATGATGCCACGTGACCGCCATGAACAGGCGAATGGGGTTTCCAAGATTCCGTCGCTCGAGGAGACCAGTCGATGTCGGTTTTGAAAGACACGGTGCTAGCTTCTATTGGTTTGTTTGAAGTCACGAAGGCGCGCGCTGAAAGGATCACGGATGTTCTCATCCAAAAGGGCGAGCTCAGTCGATCAGACCGCAAGAAGGCCGTGCTCGAGCTCCTGGACAAGACCGAGCAATCAAGCGCGCGTTTCAGAAAGAAGGTACTCAAAGAGGTTGATCAGGCACAGAGTGAAATATCCAAAATGGCGGAGGACCTTAAATGGGCGCGTGAAACAGAGTTAAAGAAGCTTCAGGACAAAGTCAGCAGGTTGACGAAAGCCGTAGACACGCTCCAGAAGAACACGGAAGCGACCAAACAACCGGCCCGAGCCAGAAAACGAAAGAAGAAGCAATGAGACGAAGAATCGCTGGAGTGTTCCAAGCAGAAGAAGAAAGGATGCCGGCGCTCCTGGAGGCGAGGCGGTAGATGCGCCAAACGAAAGCAGGGCTGAGGTTGGTGCCGGGAGCACCGATGGTTCCTCGGGCAGGGGCTCATCCAGTGACGTTCGCTCGATGTCCCGAAGGAATCATGAAAGGGGCGTCGTGGTATCTGGCGATCGCCCAACGACTCCGACGAAGATGAACTCCAAGCACTGGCTGTTGGCGATTGGCGCAGGAATTATCGTCGGCGCGGGCGTGTACCTGATGCTCCCGCTGATTGTCGTTGCCGCTGTCAGCGCGGTCGTGGCCTCGCTCGTTGCTATTTTGGTCTACCGGTATCTCGAAGGGCAGACCAAGGTGAAAGAGGTGCCGGTTCAGACCGACCCGTGCCACGAGCTGAGGTCCCTGCTCGATCGCCTTGTCGCGCTCAACGTCGACATCCGCGAGGCTGGGCTTGCTTCGGACGTGCTTCTTCGGGTGGAGACCATCATTGACAAGCTGCGCGATCTGCTTCCTGAGCTCAATGAGCGTTATCCTGGACATGAGTTGGCCTGGACCCTCAACCAGATGGCCAGGGAGTATTTGAGCAAGGTCGTCCGCCCCTACGTGGCTTTGTCCGAGGCCGATCGGGCCGAACGCCAACAAGAACTACTGAAGAGTCTGAACGGAGTGGAAGCGGAAGTCGACAACGTTGCGGACCTGGTTCAGGGGGACAAGAGGGGAGACTTCAGGGCCAAGGCGGCTTTTTTGCGCGCGCGTTTCGTTCAAGAGTCCTAGCGACCGACACAGGAGGATCGACCCACCATGAGTACAGACAACCCGACGCAACTGACAACCCCGGCCGAGGCGGCTCCGCCACCGCCCGCCGCTCTGACTCCGGTGAAGCCCAAAGGGCTGGAGGCTGAAGACGAGAACCGGCTGCAGGAAACGGCGCTGCAGCTCGCCGGCGAGGTTCACAACAACGCCGGCGACCGGCAGGTCGCGCGGCGGCTGAGCGCTCTCGGCGTGCGCGAACAGCAGAAGGCCTCCAAGGAGATCGGCCTTTTGAAAACGCGGGTCGGCACGATGCTCGGCCAACTCGAAGGTGAAGGTGCGGAGATCCCGAAGACGCTGATCGCACTGCGCCACACGATGGACGAAATCAATCCCAACGTCCTCAGCCAGCCGAGCGGGATCGCAAAGTGGATTGGCAAAGCACCCGGCGTGGGCAAGATCCTCAAGAGGATCGCGGTCAAGTACGAGTCCGTCCAAACCCAAATCGACCACATCATGAACGGGCTGCGTCATGGCAAGGACAAGCTACTGCAAGACAACGCTGAACTTGAACAGCTTTATGAACAGGTGGGACAGGCGCAGCGTGGCGTGCAGGAGAGCGCCTACATCGGAGAGTTGCTGTGGCAGAAGATTGAAGACAAGTTGCCGGAAGCGACGGATCCGGCCGAGCGGCAAAAGCTGCAAGCGATGATGCACCGTGTGGCTATGCGGGTCCAGGACCTGCGCACCATGGAGCAGGTCAATCTGCAGTTTTTCGCTTCAATTGACATGACGATCCAGAACAACGACACGCTCTGCGAGCAGGTCGACCGCACCGTCATGGTGACGCAAAGCTTGTTGACCGTCGGTTTGGCCATCCAAGCGGCCCTGGCGAGTCAGAAGCAGATCGCCACCGCGGTGAAGAGTGTCCAGGAGAGCACGGCGGCTATGCTTGAAGCCAACGCAGTGGCGATCGGTCGACAGACGACCGAGATAGGCGAAATGCAGAACAACCCCGTGATCGCTCTCGAAAGCGTGAAGAAGGCCCACAACAGTCTGATTGAGGCGATGGACAAAATGGAGGAAATCCGCGCCGTCGGAACCGAGAAAGCAAGAGCGGGTATTGCTGAGTTGAACAAGATGTCGGCCGCGCTTGAGCCGAAGGTCGAGGCGCTGCAAGCAGCAGGCGATCTGCCGCCGGCGCAACTCCCCGGGGCGACGCCGGCGGAATTAGAGCCGCCGCCGGAGCAGCCGGCATCGTAGCGCTGAGGCCTTATTGCCGTCCCGAGTGCGGCAGGCTTTCTCCAGAATAGACGACTACTATGTCAACCCTCCTTGATCCGGGTCGGCGCAAACGCTACGATGAGCAGTTCGCGGCGATCCGTCAAATGCCGGAGCCGATTCCGCTTGGCGACCGCCACAAATACTCCATTGAAGACGTCAAGAATGGGGCCTACATCCGCTTCGAAGGCAAGTCCTACCGCGTCGAGAGTACCAACGTGTATGAGCGAAGCGGCTATCGCTGGCCCGAGCTGGTCCTCTACTGCCTGCACGACGGTGAGACGCGGTACACCGAATGGGAAAAGGAAGACGGGGTCTCCGTGTACGTCTCACGGGAAAAACTCAGCTTCGCCCAGGTCGGATTGAAGGGCAAGGAAGAGCTGTGGGAGATCTCCGAAGATGAAGAAGGTGTGGCGAGACACGGGGAAAGGGTCTTCCGCTACCATGAGGACTCCGCCGTGACCTTCTACCGCAATGACGGCGAGCAGGGCGTGCCCTTCCACCAATACCTCTTTGCCGAGGAGGGCAGCAAGGCGTTTATCGGCATTGAGGAGTGGGGCGACGAAGATGACGGTTATGAGCACAACGTGACCTTGAGCGAATACTTGGATCCAAGTGCCATCGAAGTCTTGGTTGCCGAGGACGGCAAGAGTGCCTGAGGTCGCTTACAAAGACAGGTCGGCCGGCGACCTGCGGCTTCGTCTATTCAGCAACCTCGTAGATCCGGCTCTGTTCACCGTAGTGTGCCAAGGCCGCGCGCTGGCAAACGGGATGCGAATCGACGCGCACATCCTTGGAGCCAGCCATATGATCCGTTTTCGGGCGGGGGCCAGTTGCCTGAGCGAGGTGCTCGTATGCTCGGACGCCGCGCTGCAAACATGGCCCGGGAGCTGCGTGTCGCACAAGCCGGCAAGCGGACCGCTGGATCTGGAACTGGACAACGTCGTGTATCAATTCACCGGAGAACTGTTGCGCCGCAGTGCAGCCGAAACGCTGCTGGGAAACCTCAGGGCCCGCCTTGCTGCAGCGCGGACGCGGCCGGACGAAATTGGGCTGTCCTTTGAATTTCCTGCGGAAGTCCGGTCGGAGAAACCGGCGGAGACACTGCTGTGGGCGCGGCTTGGACCAGCAGGCGCCGAGATCGAGACGGTTCATTCCTATCCGTCAGAAGACTCCGTGGTGTGGACGCAGTCGTCGGCAGTCCGGACTGTGGGCGCGCGACAGGTCACGTCCTCGACCCAAGAAGTGCGGCAGCCTGTTGAGATCGTGGGTTAGTTTCTGCGGCCCCGCCGGGCCGGACTAGATCAGCTATGAGCAGACATCTGGCAGCCGTTCTCCTCGTTCTGCTGACGGCATGCGGTGGTCTGCCGGACGTTAGCGTTAGCCTCGCCGAGGCCATTCACAAGCGAGTCGAGCAGACCAGGCAGGAGGTGGACGCGCAAGAGCACGCGTACCAGCAGTTCCAGAAGTCGGCCCAATACGGCGCCCTCGCGCGATACGCCGAGAAAGAATCTTGGGCGCGGAAGTTCGCGGACGCTCGCAAGATCCTCGACTCGGCGGAAACTCTCTATCAGACGACCATCACTCCGGTCCTTGAGAGGGACGATGAAAAAGAGCTGCAGGTTCTCAACGAAAATCTCAAGAAGATCTCGCCGTTGACCGCGAGCGCTCGCGGGATGTCGCTGGGGTGGAAGGAGAGAAGCGATTTCATCACCCAGAGCCGCGAGCAAGCGCCTGCGCTGATCCGCGGCGCAAATGCAGATTTGCAAAAGCAGAAGGGCCAAAACCAGGCTGTAGGCAAGATCGCGGCCCAGACTGCCCGCGAGTTCCCGGCTCGCAAAGACGACATCGGCAAGCTGCTCCAGCCCCTGGCGGCACTTGTGAAGCAATCGGAGGCGGCAAACGAAGCGATCCGCGGCGAGTCGGGCAAAGTTGGGTCCGATGATGCCGACTACGCGTTGATCGGCGACAACCATCAGATCCTCTCGGAGAACGCCACGAGATTTGAGGAGTCCGGCGCAGAGGTTAGCGCCAAGCTAGCTGAGCTTTCGCGGAGCTACTCCAAGACGCTGATCGACATGCAGGCCGCGTATGCCGTGATCATCCGGCGGTACAGTTGGGATGACTCGCGCGACTTCCCGACGGTGCATCACTACGACTATCGTCTGCGTCAGGTGGATCTGGATACCTACAACCACCTCACCAGCAACACAGCCGCGGGCCTAGGGCAGTGGCAGGCGGGTTGGTTCGGAAGTGGACTCAAGCTCTACCGGCACATCGACCCGAAGCGATGGGACACTCTACGGATCGACCCCCGAGAGAGTTGGTCCAACCGCAACGACAACGCTGCCGAATACTGGGTCGAGGACGACAAGGTGAACTACTTCCACAAGTACTTGGTAGTAGAGAACGGGGAGACCTCCGAGACCGGCCTGGTTGCGGTTAGCGCGGCACTCTTCCTCGCCAACGTCGACAACCTGAGCATGGATGTCGAAGCGAAACCGTACGGCAGCTTCGAGGATGAAAAACTGGCCCACGCTGCCCCGCCTGGGATGGCCTATGTTGGGAATCCGAGATACGGTCACTGGGCCTCAGACGGCCGGGGAGGGAGCGTCTGGACCTGGGTGGGACCCTACCTGATCTACCGGAGCCTGTTCGGCACGCCCTACTACTACGGTCGAAATACCTGGTCCACTTGGTCGGGCGGGTATCGGGGTTCACGCCCCTACTATGGTGGTACCGCGGCCGCGCCGTTGTACGGAACTAGGAGCAAGACGACTCAAACCTCTCCCAGGTATCAGAACTCCTCGTTTGGAAGAACAGGCGGGTTTCAGCGCGTGTCGGCGTCAGTCCGAGGAGCGGGACCGGGCGGCCGCGGAGGCGGTTTCGGTGGCAGCGGAAAATAATACGAGGACGTGATGCAATTCATTGAGACTCTGATTCACGGCGCAGTCGACACCCTTATTGTCTTTCTGGTCCTTCTGCTAGCCAAGAAGCTCCGAGACGCGCGCTTTCGTGCCGCTGTGGCTCCGGCCGGCGGAGGTGATTCCGCAGAGTACACAGCGGATTACCAAATAGAAGAAGAGAGCAATCTAGCGGTGGCTCTGCGCCGCTGTGGCTTAAGCATCGGTTTCGGCTTCGGTCTAGCCGGGATCGTTAGCGGAGGTGTCAGTCGCTTTTCGGCGGGATGGGAAGTAGTGCTTCGGGACACCGGAGAACTGCTGCTCTCCTGCGGCCTGTTGCTTGTCTTTCTGTTCGTGGCCGAGTTCGTGGTTGAAAAGATCATCTTGCGCAGTGTTCACAACACTCGAGAACTCAAGAATCGCAACACCGCCGTCGGATTCGCGGAGTTGGGCAGCTATACGGCTACCGGCCTGATCGCATTCGGCTCGTTTCAGGGTGAGGGCGGAGCGTGGTACACCGCCGCGGGCTTTTTCTTCATGGGGCAGGTGGCTTTGATCCTGTTCGCGTTGATCTACGAATGGGTGACGCCATTCAACATCGTCGACGAGATCCAGAAAGGTAACGCCGCTGCCGGGTTGATGCTTGGCGGCACCCTGGCCACGTTGGGTATCATCCTCAGCTTCGCTATCGCTGGTCCCTTTACCGGCTGGACGGAGGGCATCACCGGCTTCGCCATCAGCGTGCTGGTCGGGATGGCCCTGCTCATTCCCTTCCAGATATTGATCGACAAGGCTTTCCTACCGAATACGACCCTCAAGATCGAGGTCGAGCGTGATCGCAACCTTGCCGCCTGTTCAGTGACCGTCTGCGCGCAGATTGCGCTAGCCATCATGATCGGCGCGTTGGTGGCGGTTTAGCAGCCCGGGGGCGTCAGTGACGGCTCGCAATCGTTTTAACCGTCTTCGCGACGCTCTGCTGCGCATCGTCCACAAGGCCGGCTGGGCTTGGATCGGGACCCTCCTGCTGGCGCTCTATGTCCTGGGTGCAGCCCTGATGCCCTTCTTCGAAGGGCCGGACAGCCCGCTGGCTTCGATAAGAGATTACACTTGGTGGTTCGTTGTGACCGCTACGACTGTGGGCTATGGCGATATCGCCCCGGGCTCGCTTGGCGGGAGGGCGACCGCAGTGGTCATCATGCTGCTCGGCATCGGTGTCATTGCCGTCGCCGTGGCAAAGTTTGCCGAGTCGGTCATTGATTTTGGAAGGAGGCGCATGAAAGGGCTGACGCAGCTAGGCGAAGCAGATCACCTCGTGATCTTCGGCTACAGCAAGGGAGAAACCGAGAGCCTCGTCCGGGAGTTACAACAAGACAGGAGCGCGGAAGGTCTCTCGATCGTTCTTTGCTCCTATTTGGCCGAAGAGAACCCGCTACAGGACGATGTGAAGTTCGTCCACGGTGACTTGGCGTCGGAAGATGTGCTGGAGCGCGCCTGTGTCGCGCGGGCGGCCCACATTCTCATCCACGGCCACGACGATAGTGAGACGATTGTTGTTAGCCTCGCGGCCCGCAGCGTCAACTCTCACGCGCACATCGTTGCTCTGCTGCGGCAATCCGAAAACGAGATGCATCTGAAGCGAATTGACCCCAACATCGAATGTGTCACGCCACTATCGGTTCCCCTCATGGTGCAGTCGCTTCAGGACCCAGGGGTGACGGCGGTGATCGCATCGTTGTTGAGCAACTCGACCGACGACACGATCTACCGTTTGAACGTTGTGAATATGAGCCGCACTTGGAACTTCGGTGCCTTGCAGCGGGCATTCAAAGATCGCCTTGGCGCCACGCTCGTGGCCGTCGCATCGGGCGATTCAGTTGGCGATGTGGATCTCAATCCAGCCTCGGATTTCGTGGTCAAGCAGGGAACGTCGCTGTTCTACATCGCGCACCGGCGAATCCTGCCCCAGGAAGTCGCTTGGGATGAGCTCTGACAATCAGGCGTAGTCGAGATCCCGAAAACCAAGGCGCTTGAGCACCCGATCCGCTGCTCGCACCCCGCGATACTGCGCTTCTTCGAAGATCGAAATCCCGCTAAGGTCCGAACTGGCGAACTGGATCGATCCGTCCCACTCTTCGAGCCGTTTTCGTGCTTCGGAGGTAATGAATCCGACGCCGGGACGAATCATGGCGTGTCCCAGTCGCATCACATCAATTCGCCGTGTGCAATCGCGGATGTCCGGGTGCGCCTGCTCGAGATCGCGCAGAATCTCTTCCTTGCGTTCATCCCAGTTGGTCTCGAGTAGGGCGGCCCGCCCCACACCGGGGGAAGCCTCCGTGAGGGCCCGATAGTACGTCCACACCGTCTCCGCCCCGGCCACCCCACGCCCTTGGTGTTTGGCAACGACATATCCGAGCCCGGAGGAGCCGTACAGGATGTTTTCCCTGGCCGGGGAAGCCCCAGTCTCGCGTGGATTACAGTCAAGCGTCACATTGGCGGTGTACCAGGGTGAGTATTCGTGCTGGGCCATCGAGGGGAAGCCAGGGCCAATCTGAGGAATGATGTAAGGAGCCAAGAACGTCGGTGCCGCAAAGATGATGGCCGAGGAACTGTACACCGTGTGCTTGGTCAGCACTTCAAGGCCGCCAGCGGACCGAAGGATCCGATGGACCGGCGCTGACGTTCGTAGGTACGGGTGCAACTTTTCCAAGAGCCGCTTGACGATCCAACCGTTTCCCTCAGTCCAGGTGAGGACTCCGATGTCCTCCCTAGGGCGCGCCGCGAAGTAGTGGATACCCGCCCAGGCCGAAGTGTCGACGTAGGACGCGCCGTAATCGTCACGGCAAGCATAGTCCACGTACCATCGCAGCTTGGACGAGAAAAACCCCTGCTCGACCATCCAGGTCTTCATCGAAATATGATCCAAGCCCTTGGTTTGCCCGGGCCGCTGAATGGGGATCGTGAACTCGCCTCCCTGCCGGTAGTAATCCATGCGGTCCCAAAAGCGATCGAACTGATCACGGTCTGATTTCGAAGCATCAGGACCCGGTTCCAGCCCTTCCTGCCAGTGGCCATCAAGGAAGAGCCGCTGCTGGGGCTCTCTGCAGAAGTGCCCGGTATCCCAGCGGCCCTGCTTGATCACACCCAGCTCTTCGAACAGCTCCTGGACCAGTGGGATTCTCTTATCCGGTACCGGTATGTAGTGCGCGCCCCATGGATAGGCGCTGACTTCGTTCTCTCCCCAGCGGGAGTTTCCACCGGCTTGGTCCTCCAGCTCGAGAACGACGAAATCTTCAAACCCAAGCCTATGCATTCGCCAGGCAGCGGAAAGCCCGGCAATCCCGGCGCCGACCACGACGACGGGGGCGGTCACACGCTTGCGAGGTGGGCGAGGAGACTGCGAGTCACGAATGCGGTGGCCTGCGACGTGGCCGCGATCGACAAACGAGCCTTCAATCGGACGGCTCGGGCGAAAAAGGAATGCCGTGCCTGCCGCGGCCACGCCACCCGCGGCGGCCGTCCGCAGCAGTTTTCGTCGCGAGATGCCGGGCCGGTCTGCCATTGCCGCTAGAGTCAGGGTGAAAACGGAACTTCAGTATACATAACAGGTTGCTCGTCGCCAGCCGAAATCCGAGTGGTAGAATAGCTGGCGGTCTGTGACCAGTCCGATGGAGACGTCTCATTCACAAACACTCTCTGCTTCGACCATCCAACCGCGTATCGCGACCGCCCTGCTTGCCCTGTCGATGTTCTTTACCGGCGCGAGCGGATTCATCTTCGAGTGTGTCCTCAGCACCGTCGCCACGTACATCCTCGGTAATAGCATCGAACAATTCTCCGTAACCATCTCGCTCATGCTGCTCATGATGGGCGTGGCAGGCTACTGGCAGAAGAGACTCAGCGATCGTCGTTTGATCGAGAAATTCCTGGCAGTTGAAGTTCTCTTGGCGATGCTGGGCGGCTTCGCCCCGACGGCGGCGTACGCTGCCTACGCGACGATGGAGAACCACTTCTCCTTGGTACAGTATTTTTTCGTCCTGGCGATTGGTTTTCTGATCGGTCTCGAGATCCCCCTCGTCTTGCGCATCAATCGATACTACGTTCCCACCCTCAAATCGAATATAGCGACGGTCTTCAGCATGGACTACATTGGCAGCTTCATCGGCGCTTTGGTGTGGGTGTACTTCTTCCTGAAATATTTTCCACTCACCGAAATCAGTTTCTTTGTGGCGGGAGTAAACTTCTTCGTCGCCGTGATCACTTACCTGTACTTCATGCGCCATCGGGCTGTGGCACGACCGCTGGTTTCATTGCTGATGATCCTGTTGACGGCCGCGGCGCTCGGCTACGGGTACACCCAAAACCGAGTATGGAACCTCCTTCTCGAGCAAAGGTTCTATGACCAGCCGATTGTTTACTCCAAAACGACGAAGTACCAACACATCGTGATGACGGCCGGTGTCAGTCCCGTCGATTACCGCCTCTATATCAACGGCAACTTGCAGTTCTCGAGCCGGGACGAATACATCTACCACGAACAACTCGTGCACCCGGCCATGCGTTTAGCCGCCCGTCGCAATCGGATACTGATTCTGGGCGGCGGAGACGGCCTCGCGCTACGAGAGGTGCTTAAGCATCCTGATGTGGAAGAGGTGCTGCTTGTCGATATCGATCCCGACATGATCGCGCTGGCACGCCACGATGACGTGCTCAATGAGCTCAACCAAGGCGCCCTCGCGGACGCGCGGGTCGTGGCGGCCGGTGCCTCCGGTGTCGCTTCGGAGATGTCCACGAGGCCCATCTACGACTACGCCGAGACTCTGCCCGAATCGGGAACGCCTGTCATCAAGGAGGCAGCACGGGTATTGGTATACACGGTCGACGCGGACAAGATGGTCCAGCGCCTGTCGGGATCATGGGATGTGATCTTGATCGACTTTCCTGACCCCAACAGCGTCGAACTTGCCAAGCTTTACAGTCGCGAATTCTACTTGAAGCTGCGCCGTATCCTGTCCGACGGCGGCATCATGGCCGTTCAGAGCACGTCTCCCTATCACTCAAAAGAATCTTTCTTGTGTGTCCGGCGGACTCTCGACAGCGCCGGATATGAGACGATCCCCTACCACGACAACGTCCCGAGCTTCGGAGATTGGGGCTGGATTCTTGCATGGCATTCTCCAAAGGCGGCCAGAGACGTTCGGAACGAGATTGCGCGGCTCGATGATTTTGGGATTCCTCAAGATCGACTGCGGTACTTGACCCCCGAGGCTTTTCGCAGTGCCCTAACGTTTGGCAAAGGATTGCTGGACTCCCACTCCACAGAAGTAAATCGTCTCATGCATCCAGTTCTGCTTCGTTTCTATCTCAGCGAAAGCTGGCAACCCTAACCCGCATTTCTCATCACCTGGCGGTCGAAGCACGCCATAGGCCCGCCATTGCTTCGTTGCGCTTGCTTACAGTGCTCGCTGTACTGTTCAAGTACACCTCCGCGCGCCAACCTGTGCGCGTCTCGTACTGACGGGCCTCTCACGTACTTCGCCTCGCCACGTGGTTAGAAATACGGGCTAACACCTTTCTCGTTCACGCCGGTTTCGAAGAGCCCTAGGTTACGTCGTGCTCAATTCAGGTCGCAGGTTGTACAATTACCTGATAAGGCGGGAGTTACGTGAGATTCTGCAGATAGATCCTTCCTTGTCCCCTAGTGTTAACCCAAGCCGCCGCGCACCCGACTGCGCGGATGGATGGGAGCGCGTCACGCTCCTTAGGTTTGGCGGCCTGGGGTCTCCAATGACCCTCAGTTTGTCCCGCAGCAACAGCAGAACCGGTGCCGTACCACGCGAAGGACTGATTTTCAGCCGCTGAAAGGGCCTGGAGAGCAGATTGCTTATATGACCGCCGACGTAGCGAGAAAACGTGCTGGAAAATATATATATACCTATACGATACATATTACCTCTGCAACCCTCTCTCGGCTACTGTTGCGTACGAACCGGCGTAGAAGCGGGCATGTTCGCGGACGGGGGCGGATGACGGCGGCGGAAGGGGCTCGATCGGGGGCCGAGAGCGGACAGCGGAGGGTCATCAGCGGAGAGCAGCCTGCTGAGCGCGGAGGGGCTGAGCAGGGTGGTAGGTGCCTGTGAGGCCTGCCAAAATCGTCCTGGAGTTTTTGACAGGGGCTAGCGTGGATGTCTGGGGCGGTTCGGTGGTGTACTGAGGTGCCTCGGTGCGAACTGGTACCCAGTCGTCGAGGATGGCGGCTCCAAGGACCGCAGGGGGAGGGTCGTCTGGAGCGTCACCGTCACCTGAACCGTTTTCAGCCGCTGAACGACCGCGTGGACTGTGTCCGAGTACGTCAACAGCGGGCGCGGTCGCATCTCCGAGATGCCGACAATACGGACGTGGGCACGTGGATTGGATGTGGAGAAATGGTTTCCCGTTCAGCAATCAGCCGTCGGAAAAGCCGCGTCCAAGCCGCCGCAAGGACCGAAGACGAGTCCTCTCAGGTGACTAGCTAGCTTCGGGACTGATCGTTTGTTACATCGTTGTTATTGTCACCTATCCGCAAAGGCGTAGAATTGGACCGACATGGTCGGCCGGATGATCTTCCATCGCAAGGTTCTAACCCGACTCTGTGAGGTTGCCATGGGAATCGCGTATCGGGTGGACCACGCGAGGCTGAATCGTGCTGTCGTCCAGAAGTTTCTTCGCTCGGACATGTACGCAGTCCGCGCGCTCTTGATGGTCTTTCTTCTGCTTCCGGTGCTTTGCGGACAACCACCCGAATTGGCAGATCAGCAAGTGCTGCAACGAACGGCCGAACTCCTGCGGGACGAGGCTGTCTGGAATCGCGCCGGTGATCGTGGTTGTCCGGACGGAGCACCCAAGCTGAGTCTCTACTGCGCCCTAAGGCGAGCGACCGAAGAGGTCATCGGCATTTCTTCCCATCGCACCGCGGCAATGGAGGAGATCCGGTCAGTGATTCAAGAGAAAGCCGGTGAGAAGCGCTACCCCCACCGATTGATGGGCTACAACAACGACCCTTCCACCACTCTCGCCGACATCCATGACGTGATTTCCACAGCTGCTGAGGAGATCGCGCGGCGGACCCGAGCAATCGAGGTCCGATCCTTTGCGCGTACGGTGGCACTTGAGGAAGAGGAAGTGACCTCTGCCAACGTGAGCGCTGGCGATCTCGACGGCGATCGGGACCTTGACCTCGTTCTTGCCAAGGGTCGCCATTGGCCTCTCCACAACAGCGTGCTACTCAACAACGGGAGCGGCAAGTTTGTCAGCGCGACAAACTTGGCCGAGAACGCCGATCGGCGCTTCCATGTCGGCGGCCTGTAGCGACGTGCCGCAGTACCCCATAATCAGTCGTCGCGACGACTTCTCTTGCGCCTGAGCAGCGGCTGTGGCCCCGAGTGCGGCGAGCGACGCGTCGCGGAAAAACCTACGGCGTGACAGTTTGTTGAATGAACTCATGAACTGCCCTCATCAGTTAGTCTGACAGCATCATTTGTGGGCTCAAGTTTGACACAAGTTGCTTAACAGGAGTCGCCTTGCCGCTCTGCGGTTTCGGGGATATCCACCTAGCTAGATCCTGTTTAGTCGGCAAGGGTTGATCCAGGCCGCTCAATCGGGCACGTTCGAGAGTCTTCGTCGTTAACCCGGATTTCCAATTTGAACCTGGTATCCAGACTTTGCGACACCCTTCAGCGTCTTTATTCATAGGGGCTAGAGCCCGATGAGGACGCCAGGGAGATCAACCCCCAATGGGTGAAAAAGAAACCAAACCGTTCCAGCTAAGCTTCAACGGTTTATTGAAAGTCGATTTCCAAGGATCGCGTGTCACTTCCGACGGCGGGCTGATCCTGGTCCGCGAGCTGGACGAGCGACTCGGACTCGGGAAGCTAATCGACGAACACCTCAGTGACCCACGGCAAGGCTTGAACAAGAAGTTCCCGCTGGCCGATCTGCTGCGGCAGTCGGTTTACAGCCGACTCGCCGGCTACAAGGACCTCAATGACGCCGTTCGAGTATCCGCCGATCCGACCTTTCGCTTGATCGGCTCGCAGAAGAACTGGGATCGCGGCGGGGCACTGACCTCGCGACTGCAGAGCTTCGAGGCAGAGCTGCTGGCCAGTGAAGAGAACCTGCTTGGGTTGATGGCGGTGAACCGCGAGTTGGTCGCTCGAGCCGA
>Ga0315336_1003056_pt1 | contig 23407 bp, 11 predicted proteins | sample ASW5metaG_FD_204512 | JGI IMG/M metagenome (GOLD analysis project Ga0315336, IMG submission 204512) | Ammonia-oxidizing marine archaeal communities from Monterey Bay, California, United States - ASW #5 | ecosystem: Environmental > Aquatic > Marine > Intertidal zone | place: USA: California... | reverse complement strand
ACCTCCGGGGGACGTGGAGCAAGGAGCTGCGAAGAGTAGAGGAAGAGAAGCGCAGAGCTCCGTTTTTCCTCCAATCTTCTCTATCCTTGCGCCCAAAGTAGCCGTCCACCTCCGGGGGACGTGGAGCAAGGAGCTGCGAAGAGTAGAGGAAGAGAAGCGCAGAGCTCCGCTTTTCCTCCAATCTTCTCTATCCTTGCGCTCATCCCCCGGAGGTGGATGTCTACTTTGGAGCAAGGAATCGCGAAGGGAAGAGGAAGAGAAGTGCAGAGCTCCGTTTTTCCTCCAATCTTCTCTATCCTTGCGCCCATCCCCCGGAGGTGGATGGCTACTTTGGAGCAAGGAACTGCGAAGAGAAGTGGAAGAAAAGCGCAGAGCTCCGTTCTTCCTCCAATCTTCTCTACCCTTGCGCCCATCCCCCGGAGGTGGATGGCTACTTTGGAGCAGAACCGGCGAAGGGTAGGGGTATACAAACCCAATTCTCCGCAGTTTTGTTATTCCGAATTCACAAGACCCACACGAAATTCGCTTCGCGAATTTCCGTTGGTGACGATGGCGGTGCAAATCCCCGAACTTCCACCTGCCAACCTCTCTCCCACTGCGCTCCAGACCGGCTGAACTGGATCCTCCCGGTATTCCACCTGGTAAATCAGTCCCGAAACGCACTCCCAGCAGAGTTGTAGATCCGAGCCTCCTTGAATCTGCGAGATCCCCGTCATCTGAAATTGAACGCGGATCCGATAGAGTTCGCTCCGCAGCAAGGTCGTTCCATTCAATTCGTAGATATTCAAGCGAAGGACTTTCGTTCCAATGGTTGGAAAAGAGATCTGAAGGGGATCTGCATGCGCCTGGTTATCAACGATCCATTCCCGAGGGTTCTGCGCCGGGGAGACAGCGGCTGCGGACGCGGTTACGATTTCATTGACGAGGCAGTTGCGTTTCGACAGCGCCGCGGAGGGGCTCGGAAGGCTGACAGCCGCGTCGCCTCCGACTTCCTCGAGAATTGTTGCATCCCCGCTTACCCATTCGGCGCGAACTTCCGACGCGGTCGAATTGGTGCCGATCCCGAAATGCGCGATCCGGGCCGGACCGTGCGCCAGAAAACCGGTCGATGCGTTGAGTTCCCGCATCTGCGTCAACCCGCCGGTGGTGAGGTAGACCCGGGAACCGATTCCGTCGCGGTGCAGAGGCGGCGTTCCCTCCAGCGAGACTTTCAGCCAGTGATTCGTAGCCGGTGCATCGTTGCGGAGGAGGACCGGCGGGCCGGGATCGCGTGTCGCGGGAAGGACGAAGCCGGTGAGTTCCTGGTTGTTGGCGATGAAGATGTCGAGGTCACCGTCATTGTCGAAATCGAATGTCACCACGCCTCGTCCCTGCCCGGAATCGTCAGCGCCCGCGGATGCCGAAACTTCGACGAAAGCTCCGGTTCCCTGGTTCTCGAACAACCGGGCAGGCATATTATTGAATTTCATTTGAATCGTAAAGAGCGCCGCCTCCGGCCATCCGTTGACGTGGAACAGGTCCAGGTCGCCATCGTTGTCGAAATCGCCGAACTGGCTGCCCCAGCCCCAGTTTCCATCGCGCACGTCGGCGGTGTCCGTGACGTCGGCAAAGGTGCCGTCTCCGTTATTACGGTACAGCCGATTCCCCGATACGTCCCAGGTTCCTTCCGGGGTGCCGGCGTCGTAGATGCTGGAAATGAACCAGTCCAGATCCCCGTCGGCGTCATAGTCCGCCACGGCCGTGCCCATGCCGTTGTCATCGGTTCCCACACCCGCGGCTTCCGTGATTCTCTCGAACAGGCCCGCTCCGCGATTCAGGTAGAGCTGAGAGTTGTGGAAGTCGCCGACGGCAAGCAGATCGGATAAGCCGTCATTGTTGATGTCGGCGAATCCCGGGGCGAACATCCGCTGATCCAAGTGGGGCTCGAGACGGAATTCGTAGTTGAGGAGGTGAGTCCCGGTGTTTCTAAACATCCAAAGGTTTTGCGGTACCGTGTCCCACTGTCCCACCACCAGGTCCAGCAAACCATCGTTGTCCACGTCGCCCCAGCTTGGACTCATGGCCTTGGTCATTGCATGATCGATCACGTTGGTGTCGACGGCGAACGTACCTGCTCCATTATTTCTCAGGATCAATACCGGCCCCCAAAGCGTTGTCAGGCAGATATCAACGTCGCCGTCGTTGTCGAAATCCGCCGCCGCGGCGCCGGCAAAATCGTCCGACAACGCCGCGCCCCGCGCAACAGCTTCATCCACGAAATTCGTTCCGCCGTGATTCATGTAGAGATGGTTGGTTGCCCGGTCTGTTTGCAGCACATACAGATCAATCCAGCCGTCCCTGTCGAAATCCTCCGCCACCGCGCCGGCCACCGTCCAATGGGTTTCCTGATTTGGAATCGGGAACGGGGGAAACTGGTAGAGATGGTTGATGCCAACGGATGTCGTGACATTGGTGAACTGGATCTGGGCGCCCGTGCAAATGGACGAGATCAACCAAAAGATCGGGGCGATCGCATAGGCTCCCTTCATAAGCCGTACAATATCATGGTAAAGCAAAAAGGTCAAAGGATCTGCGTTGACGCAAATCACTCCAAAACGAGCCGATAGACTTTGAATGGCTTGTTTGTGGTGAGGATGGTGGAGCCGTACTTTAAGTGATTCGGCGTCCTTATCCCCGTCCGCAATCCTTCGCAGCTCCTTGCTCCACGTCCCCCGGAAGTGGACGGCTACTTTGGCGCAAGGGAAGAGAAGATCAGAGGAAGGGCGGGGCTTTGCGCTTTTCTTCCCCCGGACGGAGAGCTTTTTCGCGATGATGCGGGTGACCACTCCGCAGGAGCGCGACCACGCGCCGCTCTCCTCGCCTCTTGTTGCAGGACCTGCATCTCGTGTTACCGAAAATCGTGCTCCGCCTTCGTGCTCCGATCCGTTGGCCAAGTCGCGAGACGAAGACGGTGCACGAAGACGCGAGACGATTGGTCGACTGTTGTCGTTTCATCTTTCGCGAGAGCACAGACCCGCTGAACTATATGTTTCCAAAACATTCCGAAATCAAATATTACTTCTCGTAGCTTACTAGCTGGAGGATGATCGTCACTATGAAACCTGTACGTTGCTATCACCTTATTGCCCTGGCAGGATGCCTTGCCGCGGTTGACGCCGGCGCAGCGGCCACGGAAGGAAGCTGGAACGGATACCGCGGCCCGGACCGTACGGGCGTCGTGGCCGGCTCCGACTGGTCGCCGTGGGAGGGCGACACGCCGAAGATTGCGTGGACCGCCGAAGTCGGCAAAGGATATTCCGCGGTGGTCACCTTTCAATGGCGCACCTACACCATGGGCAACCGGTCGGGTACGGAAAGCGTCTATTGTCTGGATACTATAAACGGCGAGAAAATCTGGGAGTTCACCTATGCCTGCCCGGAAAAGCGCAAGAGTTTCTACGGACCGCGTTCCACGCCGGCGGTGGACTCGGACTACGTCTTTACCCTGAGCTGGATGGGGCAGGTGCACTGCCTCCGCGCCGATACCGGCGGCCTGGTCTGGTCGAAGACCCTGCCGGACCTTGGCGTGAACGAGGAATTCGGAAATGCGCTGCCCAACTGGGGCCTCTCCTGCTCACCCCTTATCTATGAGGACACCGTCCTATTCGATGTGGGGCGGCTGGTGGCGCTGGACCGGGCCACCGGGGAGATCCGGTGGGCCACGGACGACTTCAATGCCGGCTACTCGTCGCCGGTGTTATTCGATCTTGAGGGAACACCGGCGATCGCCGCTTTCATGCGCCGGGAGCTGGTGGTGGTCGAGGCGGCAGGCGGAGATCTCATCAGCCGCTATCCATGGCCAAGCATAGGCGACGTCAATGCCGCCATGCCCGTCGTCAGCCGTGGACGCATTTTTGTCTCGTCCCATAACGGTCCCGGCTGCGCGGTCGTCCAGCCCACTCGCCCCGAGGCCGAGATGATCTGGAACAATACCAACCTCGCCAACAACATAAGCTCGAGCTTGCTGTACGAGGGCCACCTCTACGGGTTCCAGGGCCAGGTGTCAGACTATGGGGGAGAATTACGATGCGTCGATTTCGCCACCGGCGAGTTGAAGTGGCGGCATGAAGGGTTGGGTGTCGGCACCCTGTCCATGGCCGGTGACCGGCTGATCGTGCTGAGCGAATCGGGGGAATTGATCGTTGCCGAGCCGGACCCAAATGGGTTTCGGCCCCTGGCTCGGGCGCAGGTTCTGCAAAACGTATGTTGGACCGAGCCCACCTTTGCCGACGGGCGGATCACCTGCCGGAATATTGAAGGCAATGTGGTGGCTATCGATGTGCGAGACCCTGCGCCGCGTGGGTTCGTCGGCGACACCGGTGCCGGGTGGGACACGCGAAGCGCGGTGTCGGTTCGCGCATCGACCGAGAAGCCGTCGCGGGAGGCCGTCACGGCCATCGATGGCCGCGGGCTCGATCCCACCGGACGATTCCACACCAACTATCTCTTCCCCAGCGAGGGGCCGGAAGGCGCCCGCCGCTACCCTCACCATCCTGCGCCCGACACCACCATGTGGCTGGCCGGCCACGATGCGCCATCGCCCCGCGGCGGGACGGTGGACGGCGGGGAGTGGATCGAGTTCTCGTTCGACCGGGTGGTGCCCCTCAAGGAGATGTGGATCTGGAACTACAACGAGAACAACCACGCGGGCCGCTTCGACGGAGTGCCGCCGCACTACTACTGGACTGCGTCCGGCATGCGCGACGTGGTCATTCAATCCTCCCTGACCGGCAGTGAGGATCCTGCGGGTTGGCAAACGGTGTACGAAGGCGACATCGCGTGCGCCATGGGCCAGGGCGAGGCGCCGGTCGACCTGCGGGTCGACTTCGGCGGGGCCGAGGCACGATACGTAGTGATCACCAGCAAACCGGGAGGGCGGGTGAATTGGGTGGAGGAAAAGGTGAACCGAACCGGGCACATCGACGTGGGATTGAGCGAGGTTAGGTTTTATCCCGCAGATCGGGGACGGTAGCTCGGAGTTTACCCTCGACCTACGTTTTGCCGAGGTGGCGGAGCCATTGCTTGGCAAGCCGGCGGAAGGATTGGAGCGAGAATCGAATGGAGGTATTCTGGTGGGACACAGTGAGCGAATGTTCGTATGGACGATGGGGTGTTCGTTGGCGGTAATACTGTCGGCCGGAGGATCCAGTGCAGAGCCCATGAAAGCATCTACTGAACCTAACCGGAGCACCGGGATTCGATATATAAATCCGGTGGTTCCGGAGGTGGACCCGCCGGAATACAAGGGCCAGAGATACCAGGCGCTGGTTCCCGATACCTTGGATTTGGCGGAACGGGCCGCCCTGGCCGTCAACGGTATGACCGGTCCCACGGACCCGGACGCCGATTACGAAATCTACTGGCAGGCGGCCCTCCTGAACAATCCGCCGTACATGATCCAGACGTTCAACGATCACTGCCAGGTCAAGTACCATGAAGCATTGCCGTTGATGCGGCTGGCCAGCGGAAGCAGTCAACGCGAAGAGGTCGACCAGCGGTGGATGGAAGTCGTTATGCAGATGCAGGGTCCCGATGGGCTTCTGTACTACCCCCTGGTGGGACGTCCATGGTGTAGAAACGGCGACTCCTGCCCCATCTACGGTACAATCCCTGAGGGTGAACAGTTTACGGAGCCTTTCGCCAACGGCAGGCTGCTGGGAGCGATTGCCATCTACTACCAACTCACAGGCGACGAGCGATGGAAAACGCTGGGAGAACGCATTGTCGATCGCCTGGCGAAGGTAGCCGCACACAAAGGGGACGTGGCGTATTTCACCAAACCGATCTACGCCAAAGACGAGGTATCAGACCCTGCGGTCGCGCCCGGTTCGTGGACAGGTATTTGCTTCGCGAACGTTCCCACGGGACTGGCGCAGTTCTACAGCACTACCGGGTATGAGCCGGCTCTGACGCTGTCGGGGGAGTTGGCAAGATTCGTCAGGTACCACGGAGATATTTTCGATCTGGAAGGCAGATTCATCGGTGGCCGCATACACTTCCACGGGCACACGCTTGCGTTGTTGGGTTTGCTCCATTATGGGGTCGCGGCGCAGGATTGGGAAATGATCCAGTTCGTGCGCAAAGGGTACGAGTATGGCAAGACCCACATGATCTCCACCGTCGGCTTCGCCCCGGAACTGATCACCCCGGCCGAGTATGAGACATCGGAAATTTGCTCGGTGGCCGACATGATTGCCCTGGGGATCAAGCTTACGCTGGCCGGGGCGGGCGACTATTGGGTCGACGTAGACAAGTGGATTCGAAACCAGTTTGCCGAAGGCCAGCTCACGAGCATCGAATGGATCGACCCCATGGTGAAGGATAAGCCTTACGGGCTGGACGGGTTGAGTCCGGTGATGCCTCGCGATCCCACGCCCGCGACGGACCGTGTTCCGGAACGGAACATCGGCGGGTTCGCCGCCTGGCCCTCGATGAATGATTTGCAGCGGGATATTACCGACGGCCTGACCCTTTGCGCCTGTTGCACTGGCAACGGGTCGAGAGCAATTTACTATGCGTGGGAAAACATCCTTACGCACGAGGAAGGCAAGCTCCGGGTGAATCTGCTTCTCAACCGGGCCTCAGGGTGGGCAGACGTAGACAGCTATATACCTTATGAGGGTCGAGTGGACATCAAGGTGAAGAAAGCCTGTGAGCTATCGGTGCGGATTCCCGAATGGGCGGCGCCGAAGGAGACGACCTGCACTGTGAACGAGTCCGGCCGCAAATTGTCCTGGGATGGGCGGTATGCAGTCGTCGGCAAGGTCGATCCCAAGGATGTCGTAACGCTGAGGTTTCCGATTTTCGAGCGAACGACGGTGGTGAACCTGGCGTCGATTTTCCCCGATCTCACGGACGGAAAGGACTACACCTACACCCTGATCCGCAAAGGCAACGAGGTGGTGCATATCGAACCGCAGGGGAAGTACCGCCCTTTCTATCAACGTGACCACTACCGGGAGAACACCGCGCGCACCCGGACGGTCGAGCGCTTTGTAGCCGACGAGTTGATTGAGTGGTAGCGTGTGAATCCCGGCATGATGACCATCTCCGACCTGCCGGTTGGATCCCATCCCGAGGCCCTGTCGTTTCCCCATTTTCCAACCCGGTTTCAGGCCGTGATCTGGCGGAACTGGGAAATGATCGCGCCCGCCGTCCTCGCCCGGGTGCTGCAGACCGACGAGTCCACGATTCTCTCGCTGGCCTCCGGACTGGGTCTTCGGACGCCGCCTCGCGTCGTTGCGCGCTGGTTGGAACGAGGCTACGGGACGGTCATTCGCGCCAACTGGCATCTCCTGCCTTATGAGCAGTTGCTCGATCTCCTGGAGTGGACACCCGATCGCATGGACTATGTGCTGCGGGAGGACGATTACCTTTTTATAAAACTGGGTCTCCTGAAACCGCGCGTCGAGCCGGCGATCTGCCGCCCGCTGACTCCTGACGAACAGGAGCACACCCTGCGGATTCGGGAAACCCTGGAGCGCCGGATCCCGGATCTCCAGGCGGAGGACGGCGACCGGCCTTTCGGATTTCTCGATGAATTCGAGGCGCCGGTACCGGATCCCCCGATGACACCGCCGGCCCTCCTGGAAAGCCGCCCGTTCGATCTGCGGTGTGTCTACTCGTACAGCGCCGTCTACGGCGATTCGCTGATCGATCCGTCGCTCGATCCCTATCCGGACGGTATGCTCGCACGCCTGGCAGGGCAGGGGGTTAATGCTGTCTGGTTGCCCGTCATCCTGTACCAGCTCTATCCCTGGAAATTCGGGCACCACGCCGAAGGCTTTGAGAAGCGGCTGGATTCCCTGCGGCGGTTGACCGAGCGGGCCGGCCGCTTTGGGATATCGGTCATGCTCTATCTCAACGAGCCGCGCTACATGCCCCTGGCGTTTTTCCGGGAGCATCCTGAGTTGAAAGGGGTCGAGGAAGGCGAAACCGGCTCGCTCGAAACGCTCCCGATGATCCGCGCCCGGCAAGAAGGGTTGAATGGGGTCGAGGCGGCCGTAATCGGCTCGCTCTGCACGTCCGTACCGGAAGTCCAGGACATGTTGAGACAGGGCTCCGCCTGGCTGTTCACGCAAGTGCCGCGCCTGGGCGGCGTATTCACCATCACCATGTCGGAAAACCTGACGAACTGTTTCTCGCACGACGCGCGCCGGTTTTCCGGTGTTGTCGAGTGCGAAACTTGTACCCGGTGTTCCGATATTAATATGTGTCGCCATAGCGATTCCAACTTCACCAGTTGTCCGCGCTGCTCCCATCGCAGGCCCGCCGAAGTGATCGCGGAGGTCAACGGTCTGATTGCCGAAGGCGTGCACAGCGTTAACCCCGACGCACCCGTAATCGCCTGGGACTGGGCCTGGAGCCCGGAATGGGACCACGAGATCGTGGATCTGCTGCCCCCTGACGTGCGGCTCATGTGCGGCAGTGAGTGGGGGCTTCCGACGTGCATCGGCGGCGTCACCGGGTCGCTCCGCGATTACTCAATCTCCCAGCCGGGGCCCAGCCCGCGCTCGCTGTCGCTGTGGGAGCACGCGCATCGGCGCGGGCTCAAAACGGTGGCCAAGATTCAGGCCAACAATTCCTTCGAATGCAGCACCGTCCCTTATCTGCCGGTCCCGGACCTGGTCGACGGGCACCTCGACCGGTTGGCGGCGGCGAACGTCGACGGACTGTTACTCACCTGGACTCTCGGCGGCTACCCCGGCGGCAACCTGGAATTGCTGCGGCAGAGCATCGATGATCTGGCCGGGTCGAAATTCGGGCGGGCGGGGGACGCTGTCCGCTCGGCATGGAGCGCGTTCAGCGAATCTTTTCGGGAATTCCCGTTCTCCGCACAGGTAGCTCACAACGGGCCGGAGAATGTCGGGCCCAAGAATCTTCTCTACGCCGAGCCCACGGGCTATGTCTCCACCATGACCGGCGACCCCTATGACCATCTCAGAGGCTGGCGTTCGATCTACCCCGAGGATGTGTTTGAGCAGCAGTTCAGGAAGCTGAGCGAGGGCTGGAAACAAGGCCTGGACATCCTGCGGAAGGCCGCGCACCTTGTCGACGACACCCATCGGGCCGCCTTCGACGAATTGGAGCGCATCGCCGCGGCAACCTATTGTCACTTCCGCAGCAGCTATTTGCAGATTGCGTTTGTCCGTCGGCGGAAAGCGACCGATGCGTCCGTCCGCGCGGAGGTATTAGCCATTCTGGAAGAGGAGATCGAACTTGCGGTGACGCTGCACGACATTGCGCGCCGCGATTCGCGTATCGGCTTCGAGGCCACCCGTCACTACGCATACACGCTCCAGGACTTGCGCGAAAAGGTGCTGAACTGCGAAGCGCTGAAGATCCAAAGAAAAGCTCCCCACCGGCCACGCGTCGATGGGCGAAAGGAATGAAAGTATGAAAACTTTTTTCGACGTGAGCTTTGTCGAGTTCCTCCGTCCGGAACCGTCAGGTGAATATCGATGAACGATCTAAAACGGGATTGGACTGGGCACTTGCGACAAATTGATGTTGACCTCCCCGGCAATGGCCTGGATTTTCTCATGGAGCTTGATGTCCGAGTCCGGCGGCAGCCAATCCGACTGGGCGGACCGGGCTTCCTCGCGCAACGCATCCCACCTCATGAGGAACACGTACATTACCGGGAGCCGCGCCACGCGCACGCGAAGCCCCAGGTCCGGATCGTCGCCGGCCGCCCTCTCCGCGTCCGCCAATAGTTTCCAAGCCTTGGACAGGGTATCCAAGGACAGGAATTCAGCATCGGGCGGCGATGACAGTCCCAGCCAGTCCCCGCTCGCCTCCACCGCATCGTGCATCAGTTCGATGTAATCCAGAACGGGTCGCGCGGCGGATCCGTAGTACCCTTGCACGAACTCCTCGATCAGGGCTTGTCCGTCCAGGTTGGGGTCCCACATGAGCCTGGCCAGCACCCATGACCGCAGTTCGGCCATTTCCGTGCCGGGGGTATGGGGCAGTGCTTCGGCCAGATACCCCTTCGCCCCCTGTTCGACGAGGAACCGGATATTGGGTCCCAGGACGCGCAGGTTGGGGTGCGGATTGAGGATGTAGGAGAAATTGGAGACGTAGTCCCAGATATATAGCCGCGGGCAGATCTTTGACCATCCGACCACGTCGTCCCGGAAGGCCGCGTTCCGGTCGTTTGCCAGGGGAGTACTGAAGGAGCACTTGATACTGCAAAGGCGCACAAACACATCCGGCCTGGGTCTTGTAATGGCGGGAGGCTTCTGGGTGTAGTGATACGCCAGCGTGCTGACCGGCACGCCGGGAAACTCCTCCTCGATATCGGCCGCCACCGCGTTCACGAACCGAATCAGCACCCCTGCTCCGCCGCCCTCTTCTTCTTCGATCGCGGCACACGTAATGCACGTACACCGATGGGGAGGTCCGGCGTCATCCGGTTGCGAGACTTCCGCGATCAGGGCGTGGCTCGTGCCGCCCCAGTTGTCGTGGGCGGTGAAAACGACGTATCGGGCGCTGGCGCCCCCGAAGTCGATGGCGATGTGATGCGGTTGGTCCTGCAGGCCGATCGCTTCCGGAATCTCGCCGGTGAAGACGGTAGTCCATTCCGCCGGATCGCGCCCTCCCGTGGTGGAGCAGCGGAGGGTCATATGCCTCATGCCCTGCAGGTGAAATTTATTTTCGTTGTAGTTCCAGATCCACATGTCTCCCAGCGCGTACACCCGGTCGAACTCGAAGGCGATCCAGTGTTCGCCGACCCCTGCGCCGGGATGAGGAGCGGCGGCGGCGCTCGCCTGTTTCTCCCCCGACATGAACATGGTCGCGTTGGGATCCGTCCCGTGCAGCAATCCGGTCGCCGAATCCAAACCCGAGCCGTCGATCACCTGCACCGGCGCCCGTCCGGGGTGCCGGCTGGAGGCGGTGACGCGGATTCCGTTAGACGTGTCCCATCCCTGGCCGGGGCCGGGATTGCCGACGAAGCTTTTCCCGTCGGCTAGGTAGAAACGCACTTCACTCAGCCCGGTTGACGCCGTTTCGGCGGGGGCAGCGCGGAGCGCCCGCCTGAGATTTGTCACGAGTTCCCGCCGCATCTCCTCGTTGGTCAGGCACAGGGAGGTCATCGGGTGGTGCGGGGCCCGCCAGTTGCGCTCCCCGTTAATGAGGCTGAACCATTCCGGATGATCTTTGAAGTACCTGGCGGGCGGGATGAGGGAGTAGAAGGTGTGGCAAAACCCGGGTTCAAAGGAGTACTTTCCGCCGTGGCGGGCGTGCAGAGCGTGGTGTTGGCCATTGAACTTTGCACGGGCCGACCAGTCTCCATCCATCGCGTCGAATGCGTCGGTCTCGCGGTACTCGAGCGGCGGCACATAGCGAAGGTCCATGGATTCCACCTCTAGAGTCGGCCGCCGGGGAATCGTGCTTGCCGCGGGTGTCCACCAGCGGCAGCCGACCTGCTGTTCGAGAAAGGTGTAGACGGCGTAGAGGGTGCCGCGCGGCTCGCCGCCGGCCAGGATCAGCCCGTCGTCCCCCAGGGTGCGGAGGACAATCCCTTCCATGCCCAACCCTTCGGTACTGAATTCCGGGTCCGCCCTCCCCGCCGCCCGGGGACCCACATACAGGTGCGCCGCACCCGTTCGCCGTTCCGGAGCGACTTCGAAGGTTCCGCCGGTGACCTGGCCCAGGAACGACGCCAGCTCTTCGGCTGCATGCTGCACCGGCGGGGGAGAGGTCCGGTCCACCACGATGACGGCCCGGGCCCGGCCGTCGACGGCAATGGCCACGCCCCATGCCTGCGATGCAGCCAGCCCGCCCAGCAACAGGCAGATTCCACAGAACCAGGCTGCAATTCTTCCGCGCAAGATCGAGAACTTCCCCATGATTCGTCCTTTCACGATTCTCAAACGTATACGGTATCCGGTCTCTCAACGCAATTCGGCTTTGCGGTAGGACAGGGGCTGCCGGTGGGCGGAGGAACGGGCTCGTCTCGTCAGGCCGGAACTCTACGCGAGTTTCGGTACAAAGGGCCGCAAACAAGCGGATGGATAATTGAAAACGGGGTCACCCAAGAAACATTCAACATTTGTCGTTCGTTTCTATTCGCTTGATGTGGCGCGCTACGGTTTCCACGCGGATGTCCCAGCGCGTTTTGCGACATTTCAGGTCGGGCCTTGATTCAGGATGTTTAGACGTTCTCGGTGTAGGCGTGCAGTATGGCGATTCAGCTCGTCAGAATTTTGGATAATTCAGCGGAATGCCTACCGCGCCCACGCCGTCGAACCGGTGCACGACCAGGTTGTCGAGCGAGCCGGCCAGAATGATGTCGCGGTCGGGGCCGGCAAACGACACGTCGGTGGGTCCGCGCAGCTTCTCTCCGGCCCAGTCGTGGCAGAAGAGCTCGAGCCGCCTGGTGTTGAGGTCGAAGGTGTAGATGGCATCCGGCCGGTGGCAGGCGATCCAGATCCGGTCCTCGGTATCCAGTGCAATCCCGTCCGGGATGTGCTTCGGCATGTGCACCACACGCTCGAAGGCGCCGGCCGATCCGTTGTCACGGATCTCGATGCGGGCAATCGCATTGCCAAAGGTCTCCACGTAGTAGAGGTACTTTTCATCCGCATCCAGCGCGATCGCATTGGGCGTGTCCACGGGTTCCGGGTACCACAGCTCGGCCTCACCACCGCCCGGCTTGATTTTATAGAGGCCGCCGTTCAACTCTCCGGACCAGTCACCACTATCGGAGAGGTAGAGATTTCCCTGCCGGTCAAAGGCGGGATAGTTCGCGCATAGAAATTCGCTACCACCGGGCCCGGCCGCATAGTCGGTGACCGTCCCGTCCGGCGTTACCTTGAGGACCTTTCCGCCCTGGCAGTAGGCGGGGTATAAGTTTCCGTCCGCGTCGACGGCTTGTCCCAGGCAACGCTTCTCGGTCTGGGAGAATTGCTCGACGGTGTTGGAGTCGAGGTGAATGCGATATATCTGCCCGCCCGTCCCGGTCGAGTAGGCCTCGCCTTTCGGGCCGATCCCGATCGACTCGGGGTGATCGATGCCACCGATGCTGACGATGTCGTGTTTATTGAATGGTTGGATCACGTTTCCATCTCCGGGCATAGTGGCAGGTCGATCCAGGTTCCGTTCTTCTCTGCAGACCGATAGCTTGCTTCCATCAGCTCTACACATCGCAGTCCGTCCATGCCGGTGAGGCAGGGCGGACGGTCGTTCACAATCCACTCCACAAAATCGCCGACCTCCCGCCGGTAGGCGGGGTCGAAATCCTCCTCGATGGGAAACCGCTCGTGGACGGCATCCTCAGTGTCGAGGGTCTGCCAGTAAAGATCGAGGTGTGTCATCTGCGGGACGAGCTTCAGGCCCCCATTGCGCGCCTGAACCATCGGGCCCTGGGCCTCGCGGAACTTGTGGATGGGATTGTGGAGAGTGGAAGTAAGGGTCGCAACTGCGCCCGATTGGAACGAGTAGGTGGCGTGCATGACCGTAGGGTAGCCATACCCCGGATCCATCTCCGCCCCGTAGAGGGCACTCACCCGGGCAGCATCCCCGCACATGGCGCGGAACCAATCGAGGACGTGGACGCCGAGCAGGGACAAGGCGCCGCCGGATTTCTCGCGATCGGCCCACCAGGTCCCGGGATACTTGTACGGGCGCATATCCGCATACTGGGTCACCGTGATGGCGAGGGGTTCACCGAGCGGGCCATCGGGCCGGGTCAGTTCGATCATACGTCCCCAGGATTTCCTCAGTCTGCGTTTATGGCCGACGAGCAGCTTGCGGTCGTTGTCCCGGCAGGCCCGCACCATGTCCCAGCACTCAGCCGTTGTGCGGGCCATCGCCTTTTCGCAGAACACATGCAGCCCGGCCCCGGCCGCGTCGACGCAGATGTCCCGGTGCGTAAAATTCGCGGAGGTGATCGCAACGGCGTCCAGGGTTTCCCGTTCGAAGAGTTCCTTGTGATCGGTGTACTGCGGCAGATTGGCCCCCATGCGCTCCGCCGTCTGGTCCATGCCTGCCGTGCGCGGATCGCACAGCGCAGTGACCTCGGCGACTTCGTTTATGTACTTGCCGAGCTCCGCCCCGAAACTACCGCAGCCGATAAGACCGAATTTCAATTTGTTTGCCATGGCCTATCGTTGCAGCGTTCGAAATGATTTTACAAGCCGGAACGTTGTGGCACGGGCTTCAGCCCGTGGGCATGACCATGTATTTTGCCGGTGCCTCCGCCGAGCGACTGCCCATCCACGTAGCACGGGTATCCGACCCGTGTAGCGGAGACTCAACCGGAACCCCGGTCTTCCGTAGCACGGGTATGTGACCCGTGTAGCGGAGACTCAACCGGAACCCCGGTCTTCCGTAGCACGGGTATGTGACCCGTGTAGCGGAGCCCCAAGCACAAAGCCAGGGCCGTAATACTTTCAGCGGTGGGTGACACGGATTGAACAAGGCCTTCATTTCCTTCTGTTCGAAAGTAGAGCCTTGGCTCCGGTTGAGTCTTCGCTACACGGGTCGCATACCCGTGCTACGGAAGACGGTGGTTTTGGTTGAGTCTTCGCAACACGGGTCACATACCCGTGCTACGGAAGACGGTGGTTTTGGTTGAGTCTTCGCTACACGGGTCACATACCCGTGCTACGTGATTTTCTCCAGGCACTCGATCATTGCTGCGGCGATGTACTCGTTGTCCTCTTCTGTCATCAGCGGATGCAGCGAGGGACATACAATTCGGGCGGCCAGTTTCTCCGATGCGGGCAGGGTCTGGCCGTCGATGTTGTCCTTGACGTAGGGTCTGTCCAGGTAGGTTGGATTGTTGAAGACCCCGGAACCAACGCCGTACTCGTCGAATAACATTTTCATGTACTGGTCCCGCTTTTCTCCCGCCAGGGACTCGTCGAGCAGGCAGGTGTAAAGGTAGTAGGTGTGCCTATACCCCTCAGGTTCCGAAGGCAGCGTCAGACCCGGCACATCCTTCAGCAATTCGGTTCGTTGATGCGCGCGAAGCCGGCGTGCGTCGATCATCTCATCCAGCCTGTCCAACTGTACGATGCCCACCGCGGCCTGGATCTTGGTCATCTTGTAGTTTCCGCCCCAGGCATCGTCCCCGTTTCCCCACATCCGGATCTGCCGCATCTGTTGCGCGATATCGGGGTCGTCGGTGGTGATCATCCCGCCTTCACCCAGGGTGGTCATGTTCTTCATGGAATGAAAACTGAAGATGTTCATGGTGCCCTTCTTGCCGATCCGGGTGCCCTTGTAGTCACCGCCGCATGCGCGGGCGACATCACCAATGAGTTGGATGGGGCCGTGCTTGTGGTGCTGATGACGGTCCGCCACTTCCTGCAGCGCATCCATATCCGCGGATATCCCGTTCATGTGAGTCACAAGAATGGCTCGGGTGTTGGGCGTGATGCGCCGCTCCACATCCTCGGGATCGGCACAAAATGTAACCGGATCGACTTCGGACAGGATCAGTTTTCCGCGGTACCCGAGTACCGAAAGGTGCCCGGCGACGAAATTAATGCCGGGGCTGATTACCTCGTCTCCCGGTTCCAGGTCCAGCGCCATCATCGCCATGTCCAGTCCGGCGCCGCAGGAGGTGATGGTGATGGCGTCCTCGGTGCCGCAATACTCGGCAAACTTTTTCTCGAACTCGACGATCTCCTCACACCAGAAACCGAATCCGACCGACCAGTCCATCGACGTGCGAACGGCGTTGGTGATCGCCTCCACTTCCCGCTCGGTATACCACCCGCTCAACATCGGCTCCCCGTCCCAGCGCCGGTCAGGTTTTCCGCGGGCCAAAAGATCTTTTCTACGCTGTATATCCATTCTTGTCTCCTAGATGTTAGATATCGAAATCTTCAATCCTAATCCTAATCCTAATCGCAATCCTAATCCTAATCCTAATCGATTATGATTGGGATTAGGATTACGATTAGGATTCACTAAAAATTGTGATCCTAAAAACTAAATACTAAATACTCCCCACTCCCCACTCGTCATTTCAACCTCGGCACTCCGTCCACCGGCCAATCCAGCTTTCCAATATAAAGTCCTCGCGCGGGGCTGGAGCGCTCCCTCTTGAAATCATCGGGGAAGGAGTTGCAGTGGGTAATCCACCACTGGTTCTTCCATTCAAATATTTCCGAGGCGTGCGCATATCCAAGCCGCTTTGCTTCACTCTTCGTAAAATCGAACGGATCATCCGACGCCACGTACCAGGTCCACCACCCATGCTTGAAAAAGAGCCAGTACTTTCCGTCTTTGAAAATGACTTCGGGGGACTCCACCTCGAGGGTGAGTGGCCGGTGAAATTGTTTTCTCCAGTATACCGGACCGATTTCCTGCCAGTGAATCAGATCATCGGAGATCGAGGCCGCCACCCCGACGGTTCCCTCGCCGAATTTGTCCGGGCGAAGACGCGACACCCAGTAGGCGACGAACCGACCGTCTTCCAGTTTCAGGATATGCGGATCCCGGCATCCGCCGAACGATTCGTCCGGGTCAGGTTCGAGAACCGTGAAGTCGGGCCATTCGGACCAGGAAATCGATGGGACGATGACCGGGTTGCCTTTGTATTTCTTCCAATCGAAAAGGTCCGTTGACGTGGCCAGGTTTAACCGTTGAATACGTCGCGCGTCAGTCGAAGTGTAGAGCATGTAGTACACTCCGCGGTGCTCGATCACGTTGGGCGCGAAAACGCAGCCTTCTTCAGGCCATCTGCCGCTTTTGTGCAGGATATCGGGGTGCACCTCCCAGGTGTGGAGGTCCGTGCTGGTCGCATGGGCAATGCTCGTCTCATCTTCCGGGAAGGAAGGTGTTTCCGGCACGACCTCAGAGTTGCCGACGATGGAAAACAGATGCCACGTCTCGTCGGCCCGAACCAGGCAATGATCGTTGAAGTACCGGCCTGGAATCTTCAGGACCTCTTGAAAGGTCCCCAACTCGACCTCGCCGTATTCCGTCTGCACTGGAGTCATTCCGGTCATGGCCGCAACTATGGCAATTCCGCACTGCAAGTCCATGAGTTTCGACGGATTGCTCACTGGAATTGAAAAGAGTACACGGACGCGTCCCGCATCCAGAATCGAAGCCGTACTGTTTCCCCGTACGGGATGTCGGAACGGCCCTTCCACGATAGGCGGTGCCGGGTGTTGTCGCCGGTAAAGGTGTCGCACGCATCAACGGAGCATCCATCGAGCACGTTGTCGTCGGCGTCCGTCGCTTCCACCCGGATATAGCCGTTCTTTCCACAAACAGCATTGAGGATCAGCGCGCGCCCGGATGGACGCAGGGCGTGGGTGACCCACACCCCTTCGCGCACGGGGCCGGCATCCAGGGACACGAATCCGTCGCGCCGGAACTTGGCCAATCCGAGGCAATACTCCCCGTGGTGTTTGTCCAGGGCGTCCGGCACGTTCAGCCCCTCCTTCTTGCCCATGATCCACCAGTCGTGATGGCCGGAAGAACCGCCGTAGTAGACGTGATGCTCCGAGTCCACGGGGATTGGGGGAGAGGAGATGTTCACCATGAGAGAATCCCAGGCCCCGGGGTTCGTAGAAAGCCAGGGCCGGCGCTGATTCAGAAAATACCAGCGCCAGCCGTCGCGACTGTATGCCAGCCGAACGTTCATGGTGTTGTCGACTTGCTGCAGGGTGTTGACGAATCCCACGTAAATTTCCCCCAGCTTGGTTTCACACATTCCGTAGAAAGCCTCATCGAGATTGTCCTCCTGCGGATCGGGGCTGAGAATGCATTGCGGTCGTGTCCAATGCACGAGGTCGGAACTTTCGGCCACGTAGATTCTTCGTTTGTTCATCCGCGCGGGGTCGTGCGGATAGTTCGGGGGAAAGAACGTGTCGTTCCTGGGCCATTGTGCGGGATAGTGAATGCTCTCCATTCCAGCCGCCCGGGTGATCAGCCGGTACACGCCCGAGTCCACATCGGGGAAGATGGTGAAGCAGTCACCCAGGCCGGGACCATGGCGTCCGAACTGGAGTTCCTCCGCGAAAGGAGTCCAGGCGAGGCCGTCGGCGGAACTGTGAATCTCCATGCGTACGCGCCCGGAGAGCCCGTCACTTGCATCCCGCGTGCGATTCAACTCCGCACCGGCTTCCGCGGGCGGACCCATCACGTTGTCGATCGTGCCTTTGAATCTATGGTCCGGATTCTTCTCGAGCGGGTCTTCAAAGACGCCGATGCCTTCGCACTTGATGTTGTGTACCGGGTCGCCGATGACTACGTTGGTTCGGTTTCCATCTTTCACGTAGTACTCCAGTTCCGGCTTCTCCCAGCGCACGCCGTCGGTTGACTCGGCGTAACAGGTGGCGCTGAAATAGGGATTGAACGTCCCGGTCCTCGCGATTCCATCGGGATCCACGTGAAAGTCTTCGTACCAGCAGCGAAACTGATCGCTCCGGGAATCCCTGAGGACACTCCAGCTGTTTACGGTGAAATACGATTTTACTTCCCACGGCCGGTCACGCCGGATCCTCGGGTCCGGGACTTTCTCAGGGCTGTGAATCGTTCGTTTGATGTCCTGGGTCTGGGCAATCACCAGGTTGTCGAAAAAGTACTGGGGAACATTGCCCACAATGAGGAGCGTGCTGTCGGTGTAATTCATCGCGGCATTATGCTTGGCCCGGATCGGATCTACACGTAAAATCTGCTGAGAATGGCAGAATTTCTGGATAAATGGGGTGGTTGTAGTAGAGTACCTCGATGGGCTGAGATGATGGATTCACCCCGCGGTCACGGAGCTACAAAGAATCCCTCCGTGCCTCCGTGGTTCAAGATTCAATTCATGGGACGTTGCGGTACACATTTGAAAGTGTTGCGGCCGAGTGAAAGGTTTGAAAATGCAATTTCGCAAACGTGTTCTCATTGTGGCTTTGTCGTTGATTCCCTGCCTGGGATTTTCGCTTGGCTGGCAGGACCTGGCCAACCGGGGAACGCTGAGTAACGCCAAGCTGACCGCCCGGGTGCAGGGTGGGTTTCTGTACGAACTGCAGGAGAGTGCCGGCGGTTTCAAACTGGTGAGCAACAATCCGACCTTTCTCACGTCGGTCCTCCCCGTCTTCGGGTCCACCCAACTGGACCTCGCCCTGGCCAATGTGACCCTCACTTCCAGTTCTCCGACCAACTTGACCTATAACCTGACCTGGGGCGGCGGCACCAGTTGGGACATCGACTGGTCGATCGAAGGATTCGACCTGGTTCTTCGGACTTCGGCGGCGCCGAGCAGCACGGCGCAGATGTTTTCGTTCATGATCGAAGGATGCGATATCAACAGCTATCAACTCGTCATGGTAACGCACAACGGCGAGGGTAAGATCTTCAACTCGGTCTGGAACGGGGCGTTCGGCGATCCCAACAAGCAGCAGATGCCCCAATCGCAGTCACATCCCCTCGTCGCCCTTTTCGAAGGCGCGAACGATGGTTGGGTCGTGGAGGGGCGCCATCTCGACTTCAACCCGGCTGTCATTCGAGGATTCGGCACGGGCACCAAGGCGGAGATCATGTTTTCGCACGGCTACATGCACCAGCCAACCGCCGCGCCGGAGATGTACGAGATTCGTTTCCGAACCTACAGCGGTGCATGGGCGAACGCGATCACTCCCTACATTGATTGGATGGAAAACGAAGCCGGGTTTGTTCCCCTCGATCAGAAGGCGGAGGCTTGGGTGGACGGGATTCGGAACCAGGCGTACTCCGTAGCGACCGATTTCGCGGCGCTGGCCGATCTGAAGACAAAAGTGGATCCGGCCAAGACCTATCTGGGCAGGCAGGCGGAGTATCGGTTTTTTGGTTTCGATGTAGGCTTTCCGGACTATGAGCCAACGCCGCAGGCGGTATCCTGGATCCAACAAGCCGTGTCGGACGGATTTCACGTTGGTGTCCATGTCAATGTCGGGGGCATCGACTGGGACAACACGGCTCTGCTTCAGCTGATGGAGCCGGGACTGCAGCAGATTGGAACGGATGGGGGAGGGAATCCGATCTATGACGGAACGGGCACCCATGCCTATTGCTCGGCGGCCTATGCGCCCTGGCGTGCCCACCTGGTTCAGGCCATCTCCAACGTCGTCGCCGCCGGCGCCGCCGTCATCTATCTCGACCAGACCAATGGTTTGCTGGGGAAGTTCTTCGTCAACGGCGTGACCGGAATCGAGGGCGTGCAACTCCTCATGCAGGAGATCAAGGCAGCTTATCCCGGCGTGGTCATCCAGACCGAGCAATTCAGTCCGATGGCTTCGCGTCACGCCTGTTTTGCCCTCACCACGCTCGACTTGGGCCATCCCCTCAGCGGGCATATTTTCTCGCGGTTTATCAAGATCGTTCCGGAAGGATCGTTTTATGAGCCGACCCAGGTGGACCTGATGGATCAATTCATGGGGTGGGGGCACTTCGTACCCGGTGCGAGCCGCGAGTCAACCTGGCTGGAGATCGCCAATGCCTTCGCGGACTACGACCTCAGTCCCGCCGCCGCTCAGCCGCTCGCTTCCAACCAGCTCTCCGCGTTTACCGGGCCCGGCGGTGTGGTCGCGTTTTTTCAAACCACGGCAACGACACGCAGCCTCCAGGTTTTCGAGCCCGGTGAGGATATGCAGGAGTTCGGACTGCGTTACGAGAACATCACGACGTACTCCGGACCGGGCGCGGTGGAAGACTGGTTGATCTATAACGGTTCGACGCTGCTGGGACTCGATCCGGGCACGAGCTACTTCATGGATCCCACCGTGACCCTGGATCCGAACCGTTTCCACGTCACATCTGTTCCGGCGAACTTTCTGCCCTACCTGAATTCGGTGCGGCGAATCATTCCGCAGGAGATCGGAACCGCCGACGAATACTTCCGTCTTTACTTCACCGGTTCCGGAACGATGACCGCATTCGTGGAGGACGAGTACGACGTGTACCTGGATGGCGTGGAGATTGTCGTAGATCGCAACACCGACACCGCGACCATCCCGGCAAGCGCCCCCGGCGGCAACCCGTCCGAGCTGATTGTCCACCAGCGCTCGCTGCAATTGATCTCGGGATTGTGGGCGAATATCCCGTGGTCCCGGCCGCTGCACAAGACCACGCTGCTGTCCGAGACCGACAGCATCTATCCGGACAGCTTCTTCGCCCAGGTGGCTGGCGCCGGCCTGTTCAACGGGAAGTTCCCGGCGGCCACCAGCATCCGCGCTACCGGGGAGTGGGGCATGCGGGATTCCTCGGTCTGGTCGGACCCGGATGCGGTAATCAAGGTGAACGGCATCGAGGTGCTGCGGTTGGGGGCGGGATCCGGTCCTCCCTTTTCCCTCTTTCCGTTCGATGTGGATCTCACCCAGTTTGCCGATCAGCACGTATTCATCGAATTCGTCATCGACGGCGAGGTGTTGGGCCCGGACGTCACGGATTGGAAGCAGCCTTCATTCGATGTAATCTCGGACAACCTGGACCCGATCGGCGGCCCCACTACGAATAATGGATGGAATTCGACGAGCAGCGTGTCCGTCCGCGATTCCAGCGCCCATGGCGCGCGGCCCTGGATCAACACGATCAACGGGAGCGGATTGGATGGGGCAACCGGCTTGTTGCATACCCACTTGAACGTGAATTCCACCATGGCGCTTTCCGGAACCGATCCGGGACCCGTTACCCGCGGCGGTACCGCGGTGGGCAGCCACTGGGTCGAATATACGCTGGACCAGATCTATGAGTTGGATGAGATCTGGATCTGGAACTACAACGAGGAGAATCATCCCGGATTCGGGATGAAGGAAGTGAGAATCGAAGTATCCACGTCGGGAGGCTTTGCCGCGAACGACTGGACGCTGGTCTATGATGGACAGATTCCAAGGGCGTCCGGCAACGGCAATGAAGACAGCATCCGCGACCTGACGCTGCAGTTGGGCGGCGTTCCCGCGCGGATGGTGGTCATCACCGCGGACTACGGCGTGGAGAAAAACCACAGCGCCGGCGCTTTTCCGGAAGTGGGATTGAGTGAGATCCGTTTCTTCGGCCTGCCCGCCCCGCCCGTTGTCCCCGAGGATTTGATCGTGTCGATCATGCCCTCAGTTGTGGATCCCAATGACATGATCCTTACCTGGCCAAGCGAGTTCGACCATACCTACACGGTCGATCTTTCCGCCAACGGGGCGGAATTCTACATCCAGGTGATCACCGGATTGGCGGCCACTCCGCCGACCAACACATTCCTGTTCGATTCGTCCAGCTGGGATCACCTGATTTTCCGCGTCCGGTCGACATCCGCGCCATAAAGCAATTCAGCTCCCCCCCGGCGGAAGCAAGGTTTGAAAACTAGCCAAGGCGCACGAAAAGCTCCCCCCCGGCCCCGCGCCGGTGGAAGCAAGGTTTGATAACTAGCCAAAGCCCAGGAAAAGCTCCCCACCGGCCCCGCGCCGGTGGAAGCGAGGTTTGATAACTACACCGCGCCGCGATCATATTCCCCAAATGTCCCGACGTAGTAGCCAAAATTAAAGATCGGTTTCATGCCGAATCGGAAAGCACAGTTGTTAAGAAATCCAAGACCAACCTTCTCCGGAGAATGATCCATGGGGCATCCCATCGTCAGATGGGTATGATCGGACAAAAGCGCGATGTTCGACAACCGGTATGCGTATTTTGCGGCGACGGAGGCAATTGTCTTGCGAAGATCTTCTAACGCATTCTCCCGAATCTCCATCCATCGTTCTTCATTCACGAAGACAAGGTGAAGATTGAACCAGTATTTTCCGTGGGAACTTACTACATGTTGCCTGAGATCCGTGTCGGGGAAACGTTGCTGAAATTTTTCCAGATTTTGTTGCACTTGTGCGTCGGCCATTTTGTGATGACCTAGCTGGTCCGCCACGTATTCTTCTACAACGCTACGCTTGGCAGCCCCGATGCTGCGTAGACAATAGTTTCGTTTGAATGCCTTTGGCATTTGACTGCTGATTACATGCTGCAATCTACCTTTGACGCTACGAATCAGTTCCGAGGGAGAGACATGGGGTTTGGTGCTGATGAAGAATTGGCTGGTGTTTTCGGACCTGATCTGGTGTTTGATGACGCGTACACCGTCCGGCTCAGTGACCCGTTTCAGATCCGCAAGCCAAACCGCGTCGTCGACGGGCCCCTGACGCCAGAAGATCGTCAGTCCCCAATTGAGCTGATAGGCGGGGTTCGTATTCAGTGGCGTGTAGATCGGCTCCATAGTTGTCAAACCTGGCTTCCACCGGCGCGGGGCCGATGGGGAGCTTTTGCGGGCCCTGGGTTTAGTTGTCAAACCTGGCTTCCACCGGCGCAGGGCCGGTGGGGAGCTTTTGCGGGCCCTGGGTTTAGTTGTCAAACCTGGCTTCCACCGGCGCAGGGCCGGTGGGGAGCTTTTGCGGGC
>Ga0315336_1003055_pt1 | contig 23421 bp, 19 predicted proteins | sample ASW5metaG_FD_204512 | JGI IMG/M metagenome (GOLD analysis project Ga0315336, IMG submission 204512) | Ammonia-oxidizing marine archaeal communities from Monterey Bay, California, United States - ASW #5 | ecosystem: Environmental > Aquatic > Marine > Intertidal zone | place: USA: California... | reverse complement strand
CTATAGCCCCGAATTGGTATCGTGGAATGGTACTGGCTTTGATCTCCCTATTTTGCACTATCGAGCACTCAAACATGGCGTTACAGCTGAGTACTACTGGGAAATCGGTGACAAGGACCGTGAGTTTCGTTTTAACAATTATCTGAATCGTTTCCACTGGCGCCATCTAGATCTCATGGATGTACTGTCTGGATATAATTTCAGTGGCCGTGGTTCTCTCGAGCAGGTCGCGATGCTTCTCGGGTTGCCGGGAAAACTTGGAATGAGTGGAGATCAAGTGTGGGATACCTATCAGAGTGGCAAGGTAGCCGCTATTCGGGACTACTGTGAGATTGATGTCCTAAACACCTATTTAATTTATCTTCGTTTTCAGCTCATGCGCGGTTTGTTAGATCAGTCCCGGTATCAATCGGAAGTCGAGCTACTCAACATGAAGCTATCCGAGATGAAGGCTCCACATATCAGTATATTTCTTTCGGCTTGGCATTCTGGATGCAAATAAAGACCCACTGATCTTTGTAAGTAACCCTCCTCCAAGGATTATATGCGATATGAGTTCTGTTACCCTGGAAGCTAGAATTATCGATCTGACCCATGACGGTCTTGGCGTCGCGGATTTGGATGGAAGGCGGTTTTTTATCCCGGGCTGCCTTCCAACCGAGCAAGTTCTTCTTGCGCCGCGAAAGGGGCGACGTCAATATCAGCAAGCAGATCTTGTAGAGATTCTCGAGCCTGCTGCGGAGAGAGTTGTTCCCCCTTGTGAGTATTTTGGTCGATGTGGCGGATGCGTGTTGCAGCATCTGGATCCGCTTGCCCAGCTACACTTTAAGGAGGCCAGCGTCCGGGAGGCTTTTCTCAGGATAGGTGGCATGGAGCCCGAGGAATGGCTTGCTCCCATACAAGGCCCACAATGGAATTACCGCCGCAAGGCCCGCCTGGGAGTCCGGTATGTCGAGGGCAAGGGGCGCGTTCTGGTAGGGTTTAAGGAGCGTGCCACCCGTCTTTTGACGGATATGGCCCATTGTAGTGTCTTAGCTACTCCGTTTGACAAACTTTTAGGTGGGCTGGCTACACTCATCGGGACTTCTACCATAAAGCGTCGTTTGCCCCAGGTGGAGGTTGCGGTTGGGGATAGTGCTGCAGCTATGGTGCTCCGCACATTGGATCCACCAACCGAGGCTGACAAGAATGCATTTTGCGAATTTGGCAGAAGGCACGATGTAGATGTTTACATCCAGAGCGGGGGACCGGGTACAGTCAGAGCCTTGGAACCTGATCAGGTGAGAGCCCTTGATTACCGTCTTGAAGCGCTGGATCTGCGGTTCGAGTTTGCGCCTACGGATTTCATTCAAGTAAATGCTGTAGTTAATGTAGCTATGGTGGAACAGGCTCTAGGCCTGCTTAATGTTGGACCTTCGGATCGAGTACTTGATCTATACAGCGGTCTTGGCAACTTAAGCTTGCCTTTGGCGCAGCGCGCAAGCCAGGTAACAGGCATAGAGGCGGAGGCCGGTTTGGTAGCCCGGGCTGTGCACAATGCTCAACTGAACGGCTTAGGGAATACCCGTTTTTTGAGTGGAGATTTAAATCAGCCAGAGTGGAGTTTTATGAGGGAACACTGGGATTTGGTAGTGTTGGATCCTCCGCGCTCCGGGGCTCAGGCAGTCGTGGAGCAGATAGGCCAGATGAATCCACGAGGTATTCTTTATATTTCGTGCCATCCTGCAACGCTAGCGCGGGATGCAAAAAAACTGGTTACCTCACAAGGCTATCGGATGCGTACAGCAGTCGTGGCAGATATGTTTCCGCATACTCACCACGTAGAGGCTATGGCCTTCTTTGAGCGTTGATTTGCTCGTGGCCTGACTGATGGATTAGTTTTAGCAGGCAGGAAAGAATTAAGGCAATGCACCCGAGTGATATGTGGCACTGCTATGATATTGTCCGTGGTTCAGGGCAATCGTAATATTCGCGTTGATCTTGCAAGTCAGCGCCTGGAGCTCGTAAGTGAGGGACAGATCCTTGAGCGCTTCCCAGTGTCCACATCGAAGTACGGGCCCGGCGAGATTTCTGGCAGTCTAAAGACACCACGCGGGCAACACATCATCCGCGCCAAGATCGGCTCAGGTCAGCCCCTTGGTGCTGTATTCAGGGGGCGACGGCCTACCGGTGAGTTCTATTCTGATGAGCTAGCCCGATCCGAGCCCGATCAGGACTGGATTCTAACCAGAATATTATGGCTATCAGGAACCGAGGTGGGGCGGAATCGCCTAGGTAATGTAGACACCATGAGGCGTTATATTTACATCCATGGCGCTCCATCATCTGGATTTCTGGGCGAGCCGCGTTCGATTGGCTGTATCCGGATGAATAACCACGAAGTACTTAAACTTTTTGATTGGGTTGAAGTCGGTATGAGCGTTGAAATCAACTGATAGGGATACCATGTCGCTAGGCCCACTAATGATTGACCTTAAAGGCACTTCACTTTCTAAGCAGGAGCAGGCGTGGCTACAGGAGCCTATAGTGGGTGGGGTGATTCTGTTCAGTCGCAATTTTCTTGATTTAGAGCAGCTCCGTTACCTGGTAAATGAAATTCACGATATTCGTGACCCGGCGTTGCTTGTCGCTGTCGATCAGGAAGGTGGCCGTGTCCAGCGCTTCCGTGAACCCTTCACAGTATTGCCGCCCATGGCAAGCCTCGGCCGTTTTTATGATAAAGATGCCAGTCAGGCACTGGAAGTGTCCCATTTATTTGGCTGGATGATGGCTTCAGAGTTGAGGGCCATAGGGGTAGACATCAGTTTTGCTCCGGTTGTTGATATCGATCGTGGTTTAGCAAAGGTGATCGGTGATCGAGCATTGCACCGTGAAGCAGAGGTCGTGAGTAAGCTCGCCCTGCGAATCGCTGCAGGCATGCAGCGCGCCGGAATGTGTGTAGTCGCAAAACATTTTCCGAGTCATGCTGGTGTTGTTGTGGATTCCCATGAGCAACTTCCAATAGACCATCGGCCTTTGGATGGACTATCTGATGATCTAGCCCCCTACCAACATTTAATTAAAGCAGGCATTGAAGGCGTCATGTTGGGTCACGTACAGTTCCCGGAGGTTGATGCCCTACCTGCCAGTTGCTCCAGTTACTGGATTAAGGAACATTTAAAGACCCAGATGGGGTTTGGGGGCGTAGTGATTTCCGATGACATCGCTATGGCAGGCGCTGCCGGTTCTGGCTCTTTTGGGCAAAGGGCCGAGGCCGTACTCAATGCAGGTTCCGACGTGGTCTTACTCTGTAATTCTCCGGAAAAAATCTCCGGGGTTATTGATTATCTAGTTGATTACAAAGGTGACTGTGAAATCATGGCGAGTCTCAGGGGGCGTGACTGTAGTTCATGGAGCGCATTGCGTGCGTCCGATTTTTGGCGGGAAGCGGATAAACGTATTAGTATCTTGAAGAATGAATAAGCTTACATGCTGAAATGTGAGACAAGGAATAGCTATGAAGTTATGTCCCTACTGTCATAAGAAGGAGGTAATTGACAAAAAAATATTACCGAGGAAATGAAGGCGGGGATTGTACCAAAGAGGTCCCTTTTCCATTTTAGTGTCAGTCCCTAGGCTGCTGGCTCACCTGTCTCTTTCGACTCCCCCAGTTCCTCTGAATGGGGTCGTATGACCACCAGGACACCAAACGCCGGGTGGTCAAAATAGTTTAATTGGCCACTTCGAATACGCCGTTCAAGAGCAAGCTCATAACGCGGTACCAGTTCCAGCTCTTTAAGCTCTATCTGAGCAGGAAACGCGCCTGGTAGCCGCCATGTTTCGGCGTAATATCTGAGATCAATGATTAGGTGCAGGAATCGACTAAGGTAAAGCGTTATTGTTCCTTTCGGGTTAGCAGAGCCCAGAAGAGTAACATCGACAGGTTGCGCTTCTTCTTCTGGTGGTCCTTCCTGTACCCATCCGCTATGGAATAAAGGTGTATAAGCGTCAATTGCCCTGAGCCTTGCGTACGAGCCCGTCAGCTCTAACTCATCGGGTTGTAATAGCCGGAACCGAGGCAGTTCTTCAGTATTCCGGCGTGGTTCCATCGAAAACTCGGTCAGCTGAATATTGGGCTCTTCGGGCGTATCGCTATCTGTTATTTCTACGGCTTCCTCCACTTCGATCTGCTCTATCATTTCAATCCCAATGAACTGATTTTCTGGAAGAATTTCAAGCTCATCTAGCAACTCTTCAGATACGGGCTGAAGTGTGGGGCCGAATAAATCTTCCATCGCTTGCTCACTCAGGCCAAACGAGGGGATCCTGCGTGCACCCTTGCTTAGAATGTCTTTGGCATCCGTTTTACGGCCAGCCGGGAATTCTTCCTCACTCGGATCAAAGGGGCCATAGGCAAACGCGATGACTTCCACCTGAAACATAGGCAGGCCCGGCTGGGATTTATCTATTGGAGGTCCAATAAAGGGTGGACCTACTTGGGTAGAAGCAGGCGGTTGTGCGACCCCGGCCACCCAGGGAACTACGATGGCTAGAAATAACAGGGGTATGCGAACACATACACTCATGGGGTCATTATAACGGAGCCTAGTTTGTTTCATGTGCGCCGAGTCGGTTCAGTATCGTTTCCAATGCCCTGATACGGTCTTCTCCCGATACTTGATCCCACTTGAAGCGCAGTTTGAAGGGCCCGTCCAGGCGGTAGTCTTCGGGTTGATTTTCTACAAGGCTTAAAAGTGTAAGTGGATCTATCTCGGAATGTTCTCCGAAGCGTATTTGCCCCCCAGACAAACCAGCCTGTATTTTAACCACGCCGAGTTGATGAGCCAGCAGTTTGAGTCGGGTTATTTCAAATAGGGCGCGTGTTGGCGATGGGAGGAGCCCGAAACGGTCGATAAATTCCACCTGAAGTTCCCTCAAGGCACTTTGGGAGTCTGCATTAGCAATTCTTTTGTACTGCACGAGGCGCATATGGACATCTGGTATGTAATGGTCAGGGATCAGGGCAGCGAGCCCTAGATCAAGCTCCAGTACCTGACTATAGGGATCGAGCAGATCAGGCTCCCTGCCCGCCCGTAGTGATTTAACTGCTCTCGTCAAAAATTCGTTGTATAGGGTGAAACCAATTGCTTGTATTTGGCCGCTCTGCTCCTCACCAAGTAATTCGCCAGCTCCACGGATTTCAAGATCATGGGTGGCCAGTGTAAATCCGGAACCCAATGCTTCTAGTGCCTCGATGGCTTCCAGTCTTTTGATTGCATCGGCGCTTAAGGTGCGGCGAGATGGCGCGAACAGGTACGCATAGGCCTGATGGTAGGATCTCCCTACACGACCCCGGAGCTGGTGCAGTTGAGCAAGGCCTAAGCGGTCGGCCCGATTAATAATAATAGTATTCGCAGAGGGGATATCTATGCCGCTCTCTATGATAGTGCTACATAGCAATAGGTTGAAGCGTTGGCGGTAGAAATCCAACATGATTCTTTCCAGATTTTTCTCTGGCATTTGGCCATGAGCCACTTTTGTTTGTGCTTCAGGCACCAGTTTTCGTACCTTTTCGGCGACATGCTCAATATCTTCTACTCGGTTATGTACAAAATAGATTTGTCCTCCGCGCCTTATTTCCCGGAGCACCGCTTCTTGAATTATTTGGTCGCTCCATTCGCTGACGAAAGTTTTCACAGAAATACGGTCAACGGGTGGAGTTGCAATCAGAGAAAGATCCCGAAGTCCTCCCAAGCTCATGTTGAGGGTTCTGGGGATTGGGGTCGCCGTCATCGTTAGGATATCAACCTCAGCGCGAAGCCGCTTCAATTGTTCTTTGTGTCGAACGCCAAAACGATGCTCTTCGTCAATAATTACCAAACCAAGACGTTTGAATTTTGCTTTACCCTGCAGGAGTTTGTGTGTACCAATAACGATGTCGATACTACCGCCACTAAGTCCATTTAAAACTTTTTTAGTATCGCTTCTATTACGGAACCGCGACAATAGTTCTATGTTTGCTGCCCAACTGGTAAATCGATCTGTGAACGTTCGGTGATGTTGTTGGGCTAGTAGCGTTGTAGGTACCAGAACAGCAACTTGATACCCCGCATGAACCGCAGCGAATGCTGCTCGTAGTGCAACCTCAGTTTTGCCAAAGCCTACGTCCCCACAAATAATTCTGTCCATAGATTTCTCGGACTGCAAATCACTCAGAACATGTTGTATTGCCTCGATCTGATCATCCGTTTCCTCGAATAAAAACTGCGAAGAGAACTGTTGGTATGCATCTTCCAGTAAAGGAAACGCAGTACCTTTTTTTGAGGCTCGTTGCGCATAGAGATTGAGAAGTTCTGCCGCTGTATCTCTCGCCTGATATGCAGCCTTGCGTTTCGCTTTGGCCCACTGATCAGACCCTAATCGGTGTAGTGGCGCCAAATCCGAGGCTGTACCGGTATATCGAGATATGAGGTGCAGGCTATGAACAGGTACGTAGAGTTTATCTCCACCTGCATACTCTATCTGTAAAAACTCGGCCGCCATGTCATCTACTACTAGGTTCTCTAAGCCGTGGTAGCGACCAATGCCATATTCTTCATGGACAACCGGCGCTCCTACTTGTAACTCATTGAGTTCACGAACGATAGTGTCTGCATGCCGAACTGATTTCCGCCTCCGGCTGCGCTGTTCGGGTTTCTCTATTCCCAGTTGCTGCGTCGTTACAATACGCAGACCTGATTCTGGCAGGAGTAGTCCTTCTGTGAGTTGTCCTACGGTAATTGCTAGTGGTGAGTCCCCATTTATAAACTCGCTCCAATTCTGTACTTTAGTGGGTTTGAGTCCGCGCCCCAGAAGCAACGCGAGCGTCATTTCGCAGCGTCCTGCCGAGGAAGCAACAACAAGGGTTTTTCCTGTCGATTCATGAGTGAGCCACCGGGAGATGGGGTCTTGGCTCAGGCTTGTACTTCCGCCCATTGGATGAGCGCTATGAGCTGAGAATACCAATTTGTGGTCAGTAGACGGACTCCTTGGATTTATATTTATTGTCAGTTGGTCCTTGATTTGATTTTTTATTAGGTCCGACTCCCAGAAAGCATCCTTAGGGCTTAGAATCGGCCTTTCCGGATCTTTGTGCAGTCGTTCGTAGCGTTCTTGTATTAGGTTCCAGCTGACCTCTAGTCCGTCTATGGCTCCTTCTGCCAAGATAATGAGTATTTTTTCTGGTAGATAATTGAGGAATGAACGGGTTTGCTTAAAAAACAGCGGGATGTAGTATTCGATGCCCGCGGGAAGATGAGCCTCCGAGATATCGCGGTAAATGGAAGACTGACTTGGTTCTCCAGAAAAATAATCTCTAAAATTTTGTCGAAAATACTGAATGGCATTCTTATCAAACGGAAACTCACGCGCAGGCAGCATACGAATACACTTTACATTTCCGGTTGTCCGTTGGGTATGAGGATCAAAGATTCTTAGACTCTCAATTTCTTCATCATATAGATCTACCCGAACTGGGTTTGGGGCCCCGGTGGGGTAGATATCCAATAAAGAGCCACGCACTGCAAATTCACCTGGGTCTGTCACTTGTTCAACGCGCAGATAACCCTGCTGAATCAGGGTATCTCGAGTAGCTTGGGAGTTGAATTTCTCGCCAACGTTTAACATCATGGATCTACTCAAAAGAAAGGCACGCGGCGGTAAGCGGTTTAGTAGAGCCGCTCCTACGGTAACTACGACTCCACATTTTCCATTTGCTAATTGATAAAGGCTCTCCAGGCGCTCAGCAAGAAGTTTTTGGGGCGGTGAGAACGCGTCATAAGGTAGCGTCTCGTAATCAGAAAACTTCTGGATGGGTCTTGAGGGGCAGAAAAATTGGAGTTCGTCCTGCAGCCTGCTAGCCGCACTGGCCGATTCACTGACTATGCACACTGGCCCCGAGTGATTTTCTATAGCTTCAGCAACAGCTAAGCCTTTGGCGGCACCATAAAGCCCTTTATAGGTCACCTTGGGATGACCTATTTCTGGTAGAGGGAGTGTAAGGAGGTTGTTGAGCAAGTTAATTTTCTTTTTGTTTAAAGAGACGAATTATCCCATAGGTCAGATTGGGAAGCGTGCGGACATATTTCTGAGGATGCCATGTTCTGAGAATACAGAAAACGGATTGTGCTCATGGCATACTCGGAGTAGAAAGACCTTGGGGCCAGTAAATTTTTGGTCATCATAAAACTGGATTACGGACCTAAGTAGAATTAATTAAACCAAATGGAATTCAAGTCTCCTCTTATCGAGGCTAAGCTAGTCTGCCGGTATAAGCGTTTTTTGGCTGATGTGGTACTTAAAGGTGGGAAGCAAGCTACCGTGCATTGCCCGAACACTGGTTCCATGTTTGGCTGCCAAGAGCCAGGCTCACGCGTGTGGTTATTGCGAGTGGAAAACTCTACCCGCAAATATCCTTTGAGTTGGGAGATGGTAGAGGTTAGCTCTGGTGCTGTAGTAGGCATCAATACTCATCGCAGTAATCATCTGGTAGCAGAAGCTTTAGACCAAGGATTAATTGGCTCTCTAGGTGGGTATGAGAGTTTCAAGCGTGAGGTAAGTCTGGCTGGCAGGGGGACAAGGCTTGATTTTCTCTTACAGGAACACCCAACAGCTCCAGACTGTTACTTAGAGGTAAAAAATGTCACAGCAGTAGCGGAGGGGGGTTGGGCATTTTTCCCGGATGCGGTTAGTATCCGGGCCGCGCGCCACCTGGAAGAATTAGCTGTTTTAGCAGAACAAGGCCATAGAGCAGCATTGGTTTATTGTGTTCAGCGTGCAGATGTAGATGAGGTGCGTCCAGCTGATGAAATTGATCCGGCTTATTGTCATGCTCTCAGGCTGGCAGTTATAGCCGGTGTCGAGATTTGCGCCTATCGGGCTGATATATCACCACATAGCATTAGGTTGAGTACCCAAATTCAGGTCTCTCTGGGGTAACGACTGGCTAGGCAGATATGCTTTAATCTATTTCTATGTCTCATTCCTTACCTTGGCTTATTGGCTTACGTTACCTGCAGACGCACAAGCGTCGTGGCTTTATTTCCTTTATTAGTCTGGCATCTTTGGCGGGGATTGCATTAGGAGTAGCGGCGCTGATCATTATTCTTTCGGTAATGAATGGATTTGAGACAGAACTTAGGAGCCGCTTGCTCAGTATGACCGCCCATGCCAGCCTAACTGATAATCAAGATGGATTATCTAACTGGGATGAACTTCAGGCAGAAGTGTTGATCAATGCCGAGGTAGTCAGTGCTACTCCTTTCACTCAGCTGGAGGGGATGCTTGGATCTGGAGCTAATCTGAGTCCAGTTGTTGTTCGTGGGGTTTTGCCGGACGAAGAGTTAATTGCTTCTAACCCCGATCGTTTCATGCAAATAGGAACCTTTAAAAATCTTGAGCCAGATTCCTACCGGATTATTCTCGGTCGCATTTTGGCGCTTACTTTGGGTGTTAGGTTTGGGGACCAGGTTAACTTACTAGTGCCGCAAATAGAGGGGGGACGCCTTAGGCCCAAGCTTCACCGCTTTATAGTAAGTGGCATATTTGAAGCGGGTATCCAAGATCATGATGCGAACCTTGCTTTTGCTCATCTTGCCGAGGTTAGTCAACTTAAAGGGCTTTTGAATCGGGCGGAAGGTCTAGCGATACAGGTTCGGGACCCACTGACTGTGGTGCGACTCGAAGGGTTCAGAGAAATAGTTGCCAATGAGGGGGTTATTTACTCTGATTGGACTCTTGAGAATATTAATTATTTCCGTGCTATTCGAACAGAAAAGATAATGATGACATTGATATTAATGCTTATCGTCGCAGTTGCGACATTTAATATTGTCGCTTCATTGATGATGGTGGTCACGGAAAAAGAGAAGGATATTGCAATTTTACGTACCTATGGACTTGAGCCGAAACAGGTTGGGAGAATTTTTTTGGTCCAGGGCTCTTTGATTGCGGTGACTGGCACTATTGTTGGGCTGATATTGGGTGTTACGTTGGCGCTTAATGTGGAAATCATTGTTCCCTGGTTTGAGCAAACATTTAACTTCAAGATTATGCCGAGCGACGTCTATTACGTTAATGATATTCCCTCTGAGATACACTTGAGAGATGTTGTTTTAATTCCATTAGCAGCACTTTTTGTAGCACTGTTAGCCACTATTTACCCTGCACGTCGCGCGGCTCGGGTGGAGCCCGCTGAGGCGTTACGTTATGAGTGAAGCATGAAGCAACCCTACGAAATTGCACTAGCGGCTCGCTACCTGCATTCAAGTAATCGAAATGGTTTTATTTCTCTTATTTCTGTGGCTTCAATAGCTGGGGTCGGTTTAGCGGTTGCAGTACTAATAATAGTTTTGTCGGTAATGAATGGTTTTGAGAGCGAATTGCAGCGGAGAATTCTTGGAGTAGTTTCACATGCGTCGGTTTTCGGGATCGATGAGCCCCTGCAAGATTGGGAAGATTTAAGAGAGAAAGCTATTGTCAGAAATGACATATCTGCAGCTGCCCCGTTTGTGGAGGGGCAAGGAATGTTGGTAGCAGGCGAATCAATTGCCGGCATTAACGTTCGCGGAATAGACATAGCACTTGAGTCCCAAGTGTCCAGCATAGAGAGTTTACTCCGTGTGGGTGATCTTGAGGTACTCCGCAGTGGGAGCTATCGAATTCTAATCGGCAGCAATCTGGCAGACTCGCTGAATGTTGGGATTGGAGACCCTGTGGTATTACTTATAGCACAAGCGACAGTTACACCAGTGGGAGTTCTACCCAGAATGCGCACTTTTACTGTGGGAGGTATTTTTGAGGCGGGAATTTACGAATACGATCGGGGATTAGCATTTATTGGCATGGAGGATGCCACAAAACTTTTTCGCACTGGAGGAAAGGCAACCGGATTACGGTTAGCAGTAAAGGACATTTATTTTGCAAGCCAAATTGTTCGGGAATTTGCGGTAGAGATTGGGGGTAATGTTTATGTAACTGATTGGACTCGGCAATACAGTAATTTTTTTAGATCCATCCAACTTACCAAGAATATTATGTTTGTACTTCTATTCCTGGTGATTTTGGTGGCAACTTTCAATATCGTTTCAACGCTTGTGATGGTGGTTAGGGATAAGCAAAACGATGTAGCAATTTTGCGAAGCATGGGTGCAAAATCCTTGAGTGTTATGATGATATTTGCAAGTCAAGGTGCGTTCATCGGATTGGTGGGCGCTGGGTTGGGTTTAGTTCTAGGCCTTTTTGTTACTAGCCAAGTTGAGGCATTGGTCAGTGTAATGGAAAGTTGGTTTGGTATTGATCTATTGTCCGCCGAGGTTTATCTCATTAGTGATTTGCCTACTCAAATTCGAGCAAAAGAGGTCGCTGGGATTTGTCTAATCGCATTTACTCTTGCTGTTTTAGCGACTATATATCCTGCAATTACTGCGGCACGACAACGGCCTAGCGAAGTATTACGTTATGAATAAATCTGTGCTTGAAGCACGTGGTTTGACAAAGATTTTCCAGGAGGGAGGCAGGACACTGGAAGTCTTACGCGGCGTTGATTTGACTGTTGCGGCGAGGGACAAACTTGCGATCATTGGTGCATCGGGCTCAGGCAAGACAACGCTTTTACAGTTACTTGGTGGGCTTGATCGGCCTACTACTGGAGAGGTAATAGTTTGCAGTCAGCCTATAGGTGTACTGAACGATAGCGAACGAGGAAAACTAAGAAACCAAAGGCTTGGTTTTGTCTATCAGTTCCATTATCTTTTGCCAGAGTTCTCTGCGTTAGAAAACGTGGCGATGCCTTTGTTAATACGCGGCGTGGAATCGACAGAAGCGACGGGAAGGGCCAAGAAACTTTTAGTGCGGATTGGACTTTTGGAGCGGTTGCATCATCGTCCATCAAAGCTCTCGGGTGGAGAGCGACAACGCGTAGCTGTAGCAAGAGCCTTAATTGCGGGCCCATCTGTCGTATTAGCAGATGAGCCTACTGGCAATCTAGATCAGCCAACAGGCGCTCGCCTCTTTGATTTAATGCTAGAACTCAATTCAGATTTGGGTACTAGTTTGGTGGTTGTAACCCATGATTCAGCTTTAGCAGCAAGAATGGATCGAATTTTGAAACTCGAGGATGGTTTACTCAAGCCTACTTCTTAGTTGCCTTCGTACCCTAGGATTTGGTAATAAGCAACGCCAATAACTTAAAGATTGTGCCAAATCTCTTAATTGGTTAGCATTTTTTTTGTATTTTTCCTATTAAAATCAATTTTTTATAACAATTTTATGCAATGTAATCCCTTTACCCCTTTTAGTACTCGGTGGTACCACGTTATAGTTTAGCCAACTATCTCGGTTTATGGATTTCTGATGCTTGAGATTGCACAAGCGGGTGGTTGGCTAATGCTACCCATAATCGCGTGCTCCATTCTGGCTGCTGCCATAATTTTAGAAAGACTCTGGACTTTGCAGCCGAAACGGGTCGCCCCAACGGATCTTACGTCTCAGGCGTGGCAATGGGTACGGCAGGACCAGCTTAGCCATGGGCGTATTCAAATTCTTCATCAGGGTTCTCCACTCGGCCAGATTTTGGCGGCTGGACTCGAAAAACGCTCAGCCGCTCGGGATACGATCAAGGACACAATAGAGGATAGGGGTCGACACGTAGTGCATGAACTTGAGCGCTACCTAAATTTACTGGGAACTATCGCAGCTATCTCGCCATTGCTTGGCCTTCTGGGTACTGTAATAGGTATGGTCAAAGTATTTGCTGCCATTACGACCCGTGGGGTCGGAGACCCTACAGTCCTAGCGGGCGGAATCTCAGAAGCTTTGGTTACAACGGCGGCGGGTTTGTGTGTTGCCATCCCTTCTTTGATTGGGTATCGCTATCTTCGTGGACGCGTAGACAGTCTAGTTGTACGGATGGAAAAAGAAGTAATGAAATTTCTAGAAGCGTTACTGCATTACCAGAGTAAGGATAATTTAGACAGTGAATTTTCAGAGCCGCCTAAAAGAAGATCCTGAAGTTAACCTGACATCTCTAATCGATGTCGTGTTGTTACTTTTGGTATTTTTTATGGTGTCGAGCAATTTTGTGCAGGAGACCAAAATTCTCTTGCGTCTTCCTCGGGTGGAGAATGCTATGGAATTGAGTGCTTTGGCTAGTACTCTAGAAATAACTGTTACCAGTGAAGGTGACTATTTAATTAATGGAGATCCACTTCTGAACAACCAAAAAGATACCTTACGTGCAGCAATTCAGGGGCTAGATATCCAAGGCTCTGAAGAGCCAGTATCCATCAGGGCGGATGCCGATACAAAACATCAATCTGTGGTTACCGTAATGGATGTGGTAGGGCAGTTAGGATTTACAGAAATTAACATCAGTACGACAATTATTCCGGAGCCTTAAATTCCATGTCTTTTTGGTTGGATTCTCAGCTCATTGCAATTTATAGAAGACTTTTGCGCTATGTTAGTCCTCACGTATCAGTCATAGTAGCAGCAGTAGTTGCCATGTTGATTTATTCTGCAGCGAACGCATGCGTTCCTTTAATCATGAGAGAAGTCATTGGTACGCTTGAGGAATCGGGGAGGAGTGGCTCAAGAATTATTGTGCCATTGATGCTGGCAGGTGCTTTTCTTGTGCGTGGCACAACAGACTTTGTTGCTGTTTTTGGTCTTAGCTGGGTAGGTCGTTCGGTAGTCCGGGAGGTACGCGCGGAAATATTTAGGCACTACACAGAACTTCCGGCGCAGTTCTTTGATCGCACTTCATCGGGTGAGTTAATTTCCAAGCTAACCTATAACACGGAGCAACTCGCCGAGGCTTTATCGAGCGTAATTGTCACGGTATTTAGAGATAGTATTACTATTCTTGTCTTAATAGGCGTCATGGTATACCTGAGCCCGTCTCTATCTCTGTTGGTGTTTATTGTAGCTCCCATTGTTGCATTTCTGGTTCTTCTGATGAGTAAGGCATTCAGGCGCTATAGCCTCCGCATTCAAGCATCTATGGGCGACGCAACACGTGTGACGGAAGAGGCTTTGCGGGGCCAGAGAATTGTAAAGATATTTGAAGGACAGTTATATGAGCAGCGTCAATTTGATGAAGTGAATAAGCGTAATTTTGGCTTGAATCTCAAGTTAATCGCGACACGTGCTGTCGGAGATTCACTCACTCAATACGTTCTCGCATTAGGTGTCGCAGCAATCATTTGGATTGCTTTTTCGGAAGAAATGCTGCAGTCATTAAATGCAGCACTATTCATGGCATTTCTCACTGCCATGGGGATGTTGCTAGCCCCACTAAAGCGGTTAATTAATATCAATGTTGTACTTCAGCGCGGGATTGCTGCGGGCCATAGTCTGTTCGAGACTTTAGATGAGCCTGTGGAAAATGATCTTGGCAAAAAATCTCTTGTTCGGGCTCGGGGTGCTCTAGAGTTTCGGAAAGTCTCTTTCACCTATGACTATTCCAAAGGCCGGGTGTTAAAAGATCTTTCTTTTTCGATATCTTCTGGTCAGAGCTTAGCCATTGTGGGCCGTTCAGGGAGTGGTAAATCAACTCTCGTGAGCCTATTGCCACGTTTCTATGATGTTGAGGCTGGGAGTATTTTGTTGGACGGGGAAGATATACGTCAGTATCAGCTGCGAGATTTGCGTCGCCAGATTAGTTTGGTGAGTCAGGACGTTATACTGTTTAACGATAGCATTGCTAACAATATTGCTTATGGTTCCCTTGCGAGTTCTTCTCGAGAGAAACTAGAAGAAGCTGCAGAGGCAGCTTATGTAACAGAATTTACTAATGAATTACCAGATGGTTTGGAAGCTCAGGTTGGCGACCGGGGCCTATTATTATCAGGTGGTCAGCGGCAACGTATAGCCATTGCACGCGCCTTATTAAAAGATGCACCAGTATTAATCCTAGACGAAGCTACTTCGTCACTTGATACTGAGTCCGAGCGCCGAATTCAACGCGCCCTTGGGCAGCTTATGAAAGGTCGTACAACTTTGGTTATTGCTCATCGTCTATCCACCGTGGAAACAGCTGACTGCATTATGGTTCTTAGAGATGGAAAAATAGTTGAGACAGGGAATCACACTGAGTTAGTGGCCTATGATGGGTATTATAAAGCTCTCTATCGGATGCAATTCGCGGAACAATGAACCGAATTTGGTTTCCATTTGTACGGTTCGTGAATTGGGCGGAATATCAATCCAAAATTGAGTAATACTGATTATGTCAGCTGATTTCATTATTGTTATTCCTGCTAGATATGCTTCAACTCGCCTACCTGGTAAACCTTTGGCAGATATCCGGGGCCGCCCTATGATCACGTGGGTGCATGAATTAGCCTGCCGATCTGGTGCGTCCGAGGTAATAATTGCTACCGATGATACGAGAATAAAGGATGTTTGCGCCGGCATCGGTGCGCATGTGGAACTTACCGGAGCCCACAGAAGTGGAACCGATAGGATAGCTGAGGTAGCCCAGCGGCTGGGCTGGTCTGATGAGCAAATCGTGGTAAATGTTCAAGGCGACGAGCCAATGTTGCCCCGAGCTGTTATTTGCCAAGCAGCTGAGCTATTAGCCACTAAACCCGATGTGTCCATTTCCACGTTGTTTACCCCGATTACTTCGAAGGAGGAATGGCTTGACCCTAATGCAGTCAAGGTGGTTGCAGATAATAAAAATAATGCCTTATATTTCAGCCGTGCACCCATACCGTATTCTCGCGAGGATGGGGTAGTGGAAGCGCCGAAACGTCACATTGGGCTTTATGCTTACCATGTGCGCGCTCTTAAGATATTCGCTGCTTCTGAGTCATGTGAGTTAGAGAGAGCCGAGAATCTGGAGCAGCTTAGGGCACTCTGGTTGGGACTCAACATTTTGATTGCTGAAGCGGTAGAGGAGCCACCTCGGGGTGTGGACACCCCAGAGGATCTTGAGGCTGTCCGTAAGATCTTCAAGTACAGTGGTTAGTTTAGTTAATGGGTACGGTCGTTCAGTGCGGTTATTAATAAAGCCGCGCGGTATATTGCATATTATTTAAATTACTTAAAGGAAAAGAAAAATTATGTCACAACAGTTTAAAGTTTCTGCTGTGCAGGCTGCGCCCTGTTTTCTTGATCTGCAAGCGGGCATCAAAAAAGCAGTAAAGTATATTGAGCAGGCTGCTGCTGGTGGTGCCAAGTTGGTCGTGTTCCCGGAAACTTGGCTACCGGGTTATCCCAATCACATTTGGCTGGGACCAGTAGCATGGGGAATGCAATTCGTCGGCCGTTATTTTGAGAATTCGGTCGAGGCTGGGTCTGCCGAAGATAAGGTTATTGCCGAGGCTGCGCACAAGAATAACATTCAGGTCTCGATGGGCCTGAGTGAACGCGAAGGCGGTTCGCTTTATATTGCGCAGTGGCATTATGATGAGAATGGCGACATTATCAAACGCCGTCGTAAGCTGAAGCCCACTCATGTAGAGCGCACAGTATTTGGTGAGGGTGATGGTTCCGACATTGTCGTTAACGAGACTTCGTTGGGCCGGATTGGGCAGCTGAGTTGCTGGGAACATCTGCAGCCCCTGTCGAAATACGCGATGTATGCCCAGAACGAGCAGATCCACTGTGCGGCCTGGCCAAATCTCGCGCTTTACGAAGGTGGAGCCTATGCGCTTGGTCATCAAGTGAATAATGGTGCGAGCATGATTTACGCAGTGGAAGGAGGCTGTTTTGTGGTTGCGGCCTGCGCGCTAGTCAGCAAGGAACAGCAGGACATGCTGTGTCAGGGTGACCCAGAGAAAGAGGCACTGTGCCCTGTTGGCGGCGGCTACACTCGAATTTATGCGCCGGATGGTCAGTCTATCGGAGCGGATCTACCCCACACAGAAGAAGGCCTTGTGGTGGCTGATATTGATTTGAGTATGATCGCTTTTGCAAAGGCAGCGGCAGACCCAGCTGGACATTATTCTCGACCCGATGTGACGCGCCTACTTCTCAACGAAAGACGTCAGCGCCCGGTAGTGAACTTTAATGATGCTAGTAGTGTTATCGTTCCAGAAGACACATCCGAGCCTGAGATTGAGAGCCATGCAGATGAATAGGGCGATCCCAGCAAATCGGTCTTATCCTTTGCGCATGCCCAAGGGGTGGGAGCCACCGGTACCTGCGTGGTCCTCGACCTTTATGGATGCTCAGACCAGCGTGTCGATGGCTCTGACCGGCTTCCAACATCCCGCAGGTATGGATGTGATGCCTCATATGGTGGAACTGTATGCCGCACTGGAGGGTGTTGAGATCTGCGATTTATTAACTTCCGATGCGGGTGGAGGGTTACACGAGACGGTTTGTATTGCTTACTGGCGTGATCAGGATGCAGCTAAGGCAACAATGTCTTCTGACGCATACATCGCCCTTTGGAGTAAGCACACAGATGCTAATAGTTACGGTGTAATGAAGGAATGTGTGAACATCCCGTTCAACCGGACAGAGACACTCTTTTCTGGTCCGGTACATGACCATGGTTATAGCCAGATGCGCAAAGGGACTGTCGGCCCTATTCTGCAACACCAGTAGTGGGGGGGCATGCGCGATCGCATTCCGCTGTCAGCATATGATACTTTGGAGGCAAATAAATCTGCGCGCGTGGTCGAACAAAATGGAAACCACGTAGTAGTTGAAGCGCATGAAAATCTCTGCATCATCCGCTCGGGGCAAGATTGGAGCAACTGCGATGATGAGCAGTTGGGTGAATACATAAATACAATTGAGCCAACATTAAAAGCTGGCATGGCCTTCCTGCGTGATCAGGGTGATGAGGTGAATTGTTATTCTTGTCGTTATATGAAGGATATCGCGTTGGATGGCAGCGACCCGAGACGTTCTTGTGGGCTAGCATACTTTAGGACAATGAAGGACCTAGAGAATTGGTCGGAACATCATCCAACTCATTTGGAGATCTTCAACACATTCCTTTCGATCGCACCGAGATATGGCCCGAACTTACAGTTACAACTGTGGCATGAAGTTTCAGTTCTGCCCGCCACGGACTGCCGCGCGGAATATATAAACTGCCGCGCTGGTACGGGCTGGATGTCTACTTAAGACACAAAAGTCGAGCATAATGAATCACGCATTTATGAACTAAATATATCAACATTAAGTTGAACTGGCTCTACAGTAGCAATACAGACAGTCAAAATTAAGTTAATGTGATGAACCTTGGTGGCTCTGTGTCTTTTATTTATTAAATATTTTTATGCAACGAAAGAATGATAAAAAAATGTCCGTTCTGTTTGTCTGCATGGGTAATATTTGTAGATCTCCAACAGCGGAAGGAGTGTTCAGAAGGACTTTGCGGCAACACTTCCCTAAATTAGAGGTCTATATTGATTCAGCGGGTACCCATTCATACCACGTAGGTGAGGCTCCAGATCTTCGTGCACAAGAGGCTGCTAGGAGTCGAGGCGTTGATATTAGCCAATTGACTGCGCGAAGAATCAGTGAAAATGATTTTTTTCATTTTCAGTTTATACTTGCAATGGATCAGGAAAATTTTTCTTTCCTGTGTAAGTTGAGTCCGGAAGAATACCAATCACGTATTCAGCTTTTTTTGGATTATGCTCCGAAGCTAAATAAAAAAAATGTTCCAGACCCGTATTATGGAAACGGCGATGGTTTTGAGCGTGCACTTGATCTGATTGAAGAGGCATCCATGGGTCTTCTTGAGCACCTTAATTCAGGTGTGTAAGTTTATAAACGGATTATTAGCGTTGAATGGTTTTTAGGAATCATCTTGACCCTTATGGGTATCTCCAGTACTTGCTTGGGTAGTTTCGATTTCAGGTTTTGGTTTATGTGATGCGTGTTCATTTTTAGCAGATTGAGTTAGCTCAGTAGTAACAACTTCTTTTGATAGGGGTTTATTTTCCATTTCGCGTTTGTGGTTATCTTCATTAGAATTTGCGCTAGTTACTGGATCCTTCTTTTCTAGATTATCTTGAGTTTTTGGGTTTTTAGGGGGTCTCTTGGGGCCTGTTGATTTTTTAGCTTGCGTGTTGGGTGCTTGTCGTCGGTTAGTTTTCCGATTACGGCCTGACTCCCCTTGGTTATCACGTTCCCTGTTCTGCTTTGACCCTTTTTCATTGGTATCTGGTTGTGCTTGGTTCGGACGATTATTCTGTTTTTTCCCCTGATGTTGGCCTTGATCTTTACTTCGGTTGTGGCCTTGGCCTCGTCCTTGGGCGCGATTTTTTTGTCCCCGTCCACGCCGTTCGTTTTGAGAGCGTCTGTGCGAGTGCCTGCTGGGGCCACGACGTGACCGCTGATTAGACGATTTTTGCTCGGGCTTTGTTTCTGGTAGTGCCCATCCGAATAAGCGACGCCAAAATGACTGGCGATTTTGCTGCCCGAGCTGCTTTTTTTTCTTACTGGGCTTTGGTGCCGGGACTTTTGGGATTAAGTTTGGAACTGCTGCTTTTTCCAGATTTTGTTTTGAGCTGTGTTGTGTACCGCTAAAAATTTCACCCGGATCTTCTTTGGGACCAACAATTTGGTAGCTTCTAGCAGTATTTTCCTGTAACTCTTTCTCATCATCGCGGACACGTTTGATAGAATAATTTGGTGTTTCTAGGTCTGGGTTACCAACCAGAATAATCAATACCCCGTTACGGGTTTCAATGGCGCTAACCCAATCACGTTTTTCATTTAATATGTAATTACTTACGTTTATTGGTACCTGAACAATAACCCTAGCCGTGCGTTCTTTTCGAGCTTCTTCACTAACCAGACGCAGAACTGCTAATGCAAGTGACTCAACGCTGCGTACATTTCCAATGCCATTGCAGCGTGGACAAACTGGTTGAGTTGATTCTTCCAGCGAAGGCCTTAGTCTTTGACGAGACATTTCTAGTAGTCCAAATCGAGATATTCGACCGATTTGAGTCCGAGCCCTATCCCTATGTACTGCTTCGCGTAGCCTGTTTTCAACATCGCGTTGATTTCGTTGTGGCCCCATGTCAATAAAGTCGACAACTATCAGGCCACCCAGATCTCGAATTCTTAATTGTCGGGCTATTTCGTCAGCTGCCTCCAAATTAGTATTTAGTGCCGTTTCCTCAATATCGTCGCCTTTTGTTGCTTTACCTGAGTTTATGTCAATAGCTGTCATAGCTTCTGTAGGATCAATAACTATGCTGCCACCAGAAGGCAAAAGCACACTGTGTCTAAATGCTGATTCAATTTGGTTTTCAATTTGAAAGCGTGTAAAAAGTGGAACAGTCGCATCCTCATAATACTTAATCTTATTAAGGTTATGGGGCATTACGCGCTCAACGAAGTCATGGGCTTCTTTGTGTATATTTGGGTCATCAATTAAAATTTCTCCCACTTCATTAGAGAAATGATCTCTAATTGCTCGTATGACTGCACTACCCTCTTGGTAAACAAGAAATGGAGAAGTGCGTTTTACAACTGCTTGTTTGATCGCTTCCCATACACTAAGTAAGTAATCTAGATCCCATTTAAGCTCCTCATTATTTCTACCTACCCCCGCAGTGCGCACAATGCAGCCCATTTCACTTGGTAGATTTAATTCCGCGAGTGATTGGCGCACGATTTCCCTGTCTTCACCGACGATTCGTCGTGAGACTCCGCCGACTCGTGAATTGTTTGGCATAAGCACCAGGAATCGCCCGGCAAGACTGATAAAGGTAGTGAGCGCAGCACCTTTAGTTCCGCGTTCTTCTTTTTCTACCTGAACAACGATCTCCTGGCCCTCTTTAAGGACATCCTTGATTTGTAGCCGCTCTCCGTCTTCAGGTTCGCGGACAAAGTACTCCCGAGAAATTTCTTTTAGCGGAAGAAACCCATGACGCTGAGCTCCGTAGTCTATAAAGGTAGCTTCTAGACTCTGTTCTATATGGGTTATACGCCCTTTGTATATATTCGCTTTTCGTTGTTGTCGAGAAGGTACCTCAATATCAAGGTCATAAAGTTTCTGGCCATCGACCATGGCTACTCGCAACTCTTCTTGCTGAGTTGCATTTATTAGCATTCGTTTCATAATTCCTCGGTTTAATTGATCCGCGCAGGGCGAGCTTAGGTCGGGCACAAATTGCCACGACATTTAAGGAGTTACAGCAGAGTTGAAGGTGTGACGGCATTTTTTTCATCAATACCTTTCTGTGGCGTCTGCTCAATCCGTGACCCGCACCGACGGAGAGCTATTACTTAGTGATGTATTCCCCTGAGTAACATATATCCAGGGTCCACTCGGCAATCCTATTTGGGTTGCCGATTAAGAATCTCAAGGCCAGCGGTATATAAACTAACGCTGAGCCAATCAGCCAGAGACCATTTACTGATTTTAGTAAAAGACTCTGTAAGGGTATTATAGCACAGCTGATTAGCCACACTCTCGAAACCCATTGAAATCATTAGCAGAACAATATAGCCGGAGTGTTCACCACATTGAGGTGGGTTCCGAGTTCGAGGGACAGAGATTAGATAATTTTCTTTTGCGATCTCTAAAGGGGGTGCCGCGTAGTCACGTTTATAGATTGATTAGATCGGGGCAGATTAGAGTTAATAGCGGAAGGGTACGCCCTAGCTACCGCTTAAAACTAGATGATCTAATAAGAGTTCCACCTGTAAGGCAACGCTCTCCCACCGAGCGTACATTTAAAAAAGAAGACACAGATTGGCTGGCTAACCGAATCATTTATGAGGATTCTCGGATTTTGGTGCTAGACAAGCCGTCTGGGCTCGCAGTTCATGGAGGAAGCGGTATTTTTCTTGGTTGCATTGAAGCACTTCGTTACCTTAGGCCTAACTTACCGTCGCTAGAACTTGTCCATCGTTTGGATCGCGGTACATCAGGCTGTCTTCTTATTGCCAAGCGTCGTAGCGCACTTAGAAGGATTCATCAATTGTTGCGTGAAGGGCAAGTTCATAAACGTTATTTGGCTTTAGTAGAGGGGGTATGGCAGGGCGCAGAGACAGATGTAGATTTTAGTTTGACTGCAAATCGCCAGAAAAGAGGTGAGACTTTCGTAAGAGTAGATTCGGAGGGAAAGCATGCACATAGCCATTTCCGTGCCATAGAGCGTTATGACCTAGATGCGACCTTGATGGAAGTTTCTACTACTACAGGGCGAACGCATCAGATTAGGGTTCATGCAGCTCATATGGGGCACGCAGTAGCTGGTGATGAACGTTACGGGAATCAGGAATTTAATTCGACTATGAAAAATAAAGGGTTGCGCCGACTATTTCTTCATGCGATTTCAATCAGCTTTGTGTGGCCACAAACTGAAGAGGAATTCTTTGTCAGTACGTCATTGCCAAGCGAATTACGTCAGGTATTAGATAGAACAAGTACTTCACGATGATATTGGATTTATGTTTAAGGTATAGGCTCCAAGGGATCTAAGCCCATCTTTCTTAGTATGCTAACAAGCCATATTAGTGGTAGGCCGAGCAGTGCAGTAGGATCTATAGATTTAATAGTTTCAAAAAGAGAGATTCCCAGTCCCTCTGCCTTGAAACCTCCAGCGCAATCATAAGGTTTTTCCAATTTTAAATACCGATCTAGTTGCGCTCGCTCAAGGTTTTGAAAGTGTACTTCGGTTCGATCTATTGTTTCCCAGTGTTGACCTGAGGACTGGTCTATTACGATAATCGCCGTATAAAACACAATCATTTTGCCCTGGCATCTCACTAATTGTTGGAGTGCCGTGAGGTGATCCCCAGGTTTACGTAGTATTTCTTCCCCAAGAGTTGCTACTTGGTCGGCCCCAATGATTAACGCATTAAGTCTAGGAATATGTTGAGCTTTTTCGCTCGCTAGGCGTTTGGCAAGAGCTTTTGGTTTTTCGCCTTGCTTGGCGGTTTCGTCTATGTCAGACGGTTGTACCTCAAAGTCTAGCCCGAGTCGCCGCAATAATGCTCGCCGATACGGTGAGGTGGAGGCCAAAATTAGGCGGCGCATCCGTAACCTCCCGTTTTGACAGCTGAAATTCTTACCTCTATCATTCGTCGCCCATGCTCATTTCGTTGCATAATTGGTACAGTGTCAGCGATTTGAACGCGCTCGGTGAGCGCAAAGCACGACTCACTGGCGAAATCGCGTTGAGTCAATTGACTCGTCTTCGCGAGCTTCTGTATACGTGTAGCGAGAGTGTAAAAGCAAGTATAGCGTTTAGCCAACAGGGAGATAATTGCGTGACTCTCGAATTAGACTACAAAGCAGAACTTGAATTAGTGTGCCAAAGGTGTTTGGAGCCATTTGCTAAGGCAATTTGCGAGCATACCCTGATAGCTTTAGAGTTATCTGATTCTTCATGGTCTATTAGAGACAATGACTGTGAGTTGCCAGTGTTATCGGGCGACCGTTTTGGACCGTCTGCACTAATAGAGGATGAA
>Ga0315336_1003054_pt1 | contig 23436 bp, 21 predicted proteins | sample ASW5metaG_FD_204512 | JGI IMG/M metagenome (GOLD analysis project Ga0315336, IMG submission 204512) | Ammonia-oxidizing marine archaeal communities from Monterey Bay, California, United States - ASW #5 | ecosystem: Environmental > Aquatic > Marine > Intertidal zone | place: USA: California... | reverse complement strand
TTCCGTTCGTAATAGTTTGGGTGTCCTTCCTTTGCATCTAATGAATCCCATCCATCATCTGAAACTTGGAAAAGCATTCCCGCTACTGCATGGCCACGCAATTTTACTACGTCAAGTGCACCACCACCACGACTACCAGAATAATAGTGAAATTCTAATTCATAATCAGGAAGAATAAATGTTCCCGGTTCTGCCTTCAGTGAGTTGGGATCTTTGTTGCGTTCATTACACCATTTTTTCCAGTCACTCCAATTAAGATTAGAGCCGTAGCCAAAATGATAATCAGACAAAAGTAACCTTACCTTCATTCGATATTTTTGCTGTCTTAAAATCATAATTTTTCTTTTCTACACATTCATCAACCGATTTTTGTAGTGCTGCAAGATTTAGATCTTGAAGTTCATCAATTATATTCATTATAACTCAGGAACAGCATTCCGCTCTTTTCCATCCTTTATCATATTTTTTTGATATTTGTTCTGCCAATATCTCCGCATCTTTATAGTCATCAACTTCATGCCACTTTGTTGTCTCGGTTGGTTCATGATTAACATAATTTATGCAAGATTTTAGGTGAATCTTTACTTCAGTTGCATTTCGAAGGTCTTCAAAGACACAATATGTCATAACTAAACAATAATACTGATCGAGATAAATATTATCCATGGAAAAATTCCGATGTATTACCTGTGGTAAGGAATTTGCCACTTTTACATCACTTCAAGACCATGAGATTAATCATCATGGAAGAGGTACGGGATGAAATATTTTGAAAACTCTTTTCTAATACTATCTTCTTCCTATTTTATGCCTTGGTGCCGTATTTGTAAGAAAACATATTGTTGGCATTTGAGACGAGAAGAACAAGAAAAAAGAAGAAACTAAGCCTGAATTAGCCAAACATGGTTATGTTATTGTTGTAAATATAACAAAAACCCTATTTAGCATCAAATTGTGATACTTTCCATGAAAGAAGAACTCGGTGGAAGACCATGTGATATTACCAAAGAAGGCGGTAAAATCAAGATTGTTTTTCATCCAATGATGGCAAGTGCAAAACACCCAGATGCTAGCATGTTCACCGTAAAATTATCAAGTGATGATATTGCAAAACTGAAAAAAGCGATCTGAGATTAGATTAATTAACATAGCCTGGTAATTTACATTGGATGAGCTACAAACAGGCACAAGAACTCTATAAGGAACGACATGGAAAAACAGCAAAAACTTCCTGGATTGCTGATATTAAAAATGAACATGGAAAAATAAGTGGCCCGTCTCCCAACAGAAAAGGTGATTACAAGTATCCCTGTCCAAAATCAGAACGCGATAACCTGACAAAGATTCTGAAAGAATTGAAAATGATTTGATTGCCAGTTTATATCTTTAAAATGGAAGTATAATTATAATAGTTGGAAGTACATTCTTTGTGCCAAAATTTGGGGAGGACCATAGCTTTAATGCTATAAGAGGCGTACAGGCTGGACGTGTATTTTATGTTGCAATGTGTCGACTCAAAGTAATTCCAAAATTATTTGACTTCTCTGGTTCTGATTTGCCACCTGAATTACGAGCACAACGAACACTACGGAAATCTAGAATTCCTAAACTTAAAAACTACATTTTGAATAATCCAAAGGACTACATCTTTTCTTCATTAGCTGCCTCAGTTGATGGAATTATGAAGTTCGAACCATATCCATACCAGGATGAGGGTAGCAAACTTGGTCGTTTGTATATCTCACAGAATTCAAAATTACTCATAAACGATGGACAGCATAGAAAGCAAGCAATTGAAGAGGTCCTTAAAGAAAATTCTGATCTTGGCCATGACATGATATCTATTGTTTTCTTTGAAGACAAGGGTCTTATACGAAGCCAACAGATGTTCTCAGATCTTAACAAAAATGCTGTAAAACCAACAAAATCATTAACCCTTCTTTACGACCATCGAGATAAGTTTGCAAAATTTATTGTTGCAATGTGTAATGAACTTGAGCTATTTTCTGGAAAAGTTGAACTTGAGAAAACTGCAATCTCTAATCGTTCGATTAAATTTTTCACATTGAATGGAATTGCTGATGCAACAAGAAAATTTTTAGGAATTACAGGCACAAAAATTTCTGTAGATGAGCAAAAAAAGACAAAGGAATTTTGGAATGAGATGGCGGAAAACATTCCAGAATGGAATTTATTAGTACAGAAAAAAGTTACTGCGCATGTATTACGTAAAGGATATGTCCATTCACACACTAACCTCTTAAACGCTATAGGAATTGTTGGAAATATCTTACAAAATGAATATCCATCTGACTGGAAGAAAAAACTTACTTCTCTACGGAACATAGATTGGTCTCGAGATAACCCAGAATGGGAAGGAAAGTTGTTGAACAGGGGAAGAATGATAAAGACCAAATTAGGTATTGACTTAGCTGCGAATACAATTCTAAAAAAATGTGGTGTGCCTCTTTCTGATGAGCGATTAAGGTTTGAGAATATGAGGTACGCAAGGGAAAAAATTGTAAACTTTGCAAAAAATAGTAAATCTACTAAAAAAATAAAGGCAGAAGAAATAAAAAATGACTAAATCTGTTTTCAAAACTAGAACACTAAAACAAATCTATGATGAAGTTCGTCAAGTCTATCTTAGTGACAACAGACCGTGGATTTTAGGATTCAGCGGAGGAAAAGATTCAACATGCATGTCACAATTAGTTTGGAATGCATTATCAGAACTTTCAGCTGAAGAACTTCAAAAAAAAATTTACATTATTTCTTCTGATACTTTAGTAGAGTCACCAAAAATTGTTTCAAGAATTACAAATACTTTAAACAATATAGAAGATGCTGCAAAACAAAGCCATCTTCCAGTGTCTACAAATCTTCTAAGACCAAAAACTGAAGATACGTTTTGGGTTTGTTTACTTGGCCTTGGTTATCCTGCACCAACAACATTGTTTAGATGGTGTACTGATAGATTAAAAATACGAAACGCTGACAGATTCATCCAAGAAAAAGTGTCAGAGTATGGAGAAGCTATAGTACTTTTAGGAACAAGAAAAGATGAATCTGGTTCCAGACAACAACTAATGAACCTGTATGAAATTGAAGGCAGTTTGTTATCTCACCACTCAAAGTTTGCGCAAACATATGTCTATACACCTCTGAAGGACTTTATCACAGAAGATGTTTGGAACTATCTTTTACAAAACAAAAATCCGTGGGGAGAGAACAATCGAGACCTACTTGCGTTGTATCAAGAGGCGGATGCAAGTGAGTGTCCCTTAGTTGTAGATACTAGCACACCATCATGTGGTGGTGGCAGATTTGGCTGTTGGACATGTACAGTTGTTGAGAAAGACAAGGCATTAACCAGTATGATAGAGAGTGGTGAAGATTGGATGGAACCTTTAGCTGAACTTCGAGCTGAACTAAAAGAAACCCAAGATCCCGAAAAAAGAGTACAAGTTAGAGAGATAAAACGAAGACATGGGCATGTAGAGTTGTTTTCTGATGGCAGTGATCAACATACACCGGGTCCATATACGATGGAATTTTGTAAGCAATTTCTAGAAAAACTCCTTCAGGCACAAGTTCGAGTGAGAAAAGAAGGCCCTGACCCTAAAATGACCTTGATTCATGACGATGAGCTGCACGAAATTCAACGCATTTGGCGAATGGAAAGAGGTGACTGGCAAAATTCTGTCCATGAAATTTATCATAAAGTTACTGGTGAAAAATTAGAAGAGATCAAAGAAGACCTAAGTGGATTTGGAAATCTAGAACAAGAATTATTGCAAGAAATTTGTACAAAACATGACGTACCTCCATTGTTAGTAAGCAAATTGTTGCATGCAGAATTTGAATCACAAAGTATGACTCGCCATTCCAAAATTTACGGAAAGATAAACAAATACCTCACTGAAGAATGGCGAGAAGATCTCGATGAAATTATCGATGACCTTCGAGATGAAAGACAAGAAAAAAAGATGACAGAAAATGCTTCTAACTAAAGTTACACTCAGCAATTACGGTGTATATCGTGACAAAAATGAATTTGACTTTAGATGTGATCTTGACAAACCAGTAATTTTGTGTGGTGGTACAAATGGTGCGGGAAAAACTACACTTTTTGAATCTATCTTACTTTGCTTATACGGAATTTCATTTTTTGAAAAAAAACTAACTCAAAAACAATATCATGAGTTCTTGGGAAGAAAAATTCACAGGTATTTGGGAACTGGAGCTCCAGTTTCTGCAACGGAAGCATCAATAACTGTTGAATTCCAATTTGCCCACCAAGGAAAAGTTGCCGAATACAAAGTTCATAGAATGTGGGAAAACGATGACGGTAAGGTTAGAGAAAAATTAACAATCTCAAAGTTGGAAGGAGATTGGAAATCGTTAGATAAAATTGAAGAATCACAATGGCAATCGTTTATCAATGAGCTAATTCCTCGTGGAATTGCAAAACTATTCTTCTTTGATGGTGAAAAAATTGTAGAAATTGCACAAGAAGGAAATGAAGATGTAGAAATTAAATCATCTTTTGATACATTACTTGGCCTGGATTTGGTAGAACAACTTAGAACTGACATTAATCTAAGCTTGCTGCGAAATCTAAAAGGAGATTCAAAAAAAATTCAAGAACAAATTGATCGTTATACGGCCGAAAAAGATGAAGCTGATAAAAAAATTGGAAAACTTGTAGAAAAGGAAGTTATGCTAACTGAGAATATGGAACAAATACAAAAGGAGACTAACGTACTAGAAGAAAAGCTCTCAAAACTTGGTGGCGGATTTGCATCAAAAAGGGCAGAATTTAAAGAAAAAAAGCTATATCTGAGAACAAAATTAGAGCAAATTGAGGAGGAAATACGAAATATTTGTGCTGATATTCTTCCATTTACCTTAATTCCTAAGCAAATTAAGAGTGTTCAAAAACAATTAGAAGTTGATCAAGCACTTTTGAAAAATACGTTTGAGAAAGAAATTTTGGAGTCTAGTTTTGCAGATATACAATCTAAGGTAAATTCAAAAAAATTCTGGAATGACTTGTCAGTTGATTCTACAGTAAAAGATGAATTGTTATCCAAACTTTCTAATCTTTTTGAACAAACATCTAAAAAATCATCTGTGAATGAAAAATCACTGTTTAATTTTTCAGCAAATGATACATCCAAGTTGATTGAATTAATTAACAAAATTAAAAATGATACTGGGAAACTGCTAGAAAAATCTACTAGAAAATTTAGTAAAACATATGAAGAACTACAAAAAGTTGAAACATCGCTAACAAGTGCACCTACAGATGATGAGATAGGTCCGCTAATTTCTCAATTGAATAAAATGAATAAAGAAATTGGTTCGCTAGAGACGGAAATTGAACAGACACAAAACTTGATTGCTACTGAAAAAGCACTGATCAAAACAATCAATCTAAGAATGCGTGAAGTTGTTACAGACAAGCACAAGAATAAACGCCTTGCTAGCGGTGCCGATATAGCTAAGAAAGTGGATAATGTATTAGAAGAATATTCTCAACGATTAAGGGCAAGCAAACTAAAACTACTTGAATATTATCTTTTAAAGGGAATTAAGATGTTAATACATAAAGAAAATTTTATTGAAAAAGTTTCAATTGACAAGGAAACGTTTGAGGTTACACTTTATCGTCAAAATGATGATGAGTTATTAAAGAATGAACTATCAAAAGGTGAGCAACAAATGTTTGCTACAGCAGTTTTATGGGCACTAGCTAGAACATCAGGTAGACCGTTACCGTTCATCATAGATACCCCACTCGCTAGATTAGATAAAGAACATCGAGTTAGTTTAATAGAACAGTTCTTTCCAATTGCTTCTCAGCAGGTGCTAATCTTTTCAACTGATACTGAAGTTGATGAAAACTTTTATCCAAAATTATACCCGTACATTACAAGATCATATTCTATGGTTTACGATTCAAAAAAAGGCAAAACAACCAAGCGTGATGGCTACTTTTGGGATGAGAAAGGTGAGAAAGTGATTGAAGTTTAACCGAGTTCGTATAAGCTATCGTGCGCAAATGATGTTGGGAAACTTAAAGTCAAAAACAGGCCTTACTCCTAACATTTTGGCTAGATTTGCATTATGTCTTTCATTGAAGGACCCATCAATTCCAAACCCAGATGAATTTGATGAGAAAGGTTCTGAATTTTACCCTGCAACATTGTTTGGCGAGCATGAACAGATGTACTTGGCTTTGGTACTTGACAGGTTAAACCACGATAAGCTTGACCCAGAACTTTATCTTCCAAGAATGATTCGCGCCCACATTAACCGAGGTGTGATTGCATTGCGTCCAAGAATCAATGACATTTCTAATTTTTACGAACTTGTGAAAGATGAGAAAAGGCATGTCTGAGCTAAAGTTTCCTATCTACTTGGACCATCATGCAACAACACCAGTAGACCCTAGAGTTTTTGAGGTAATGAAACCATATTTTACAGAAAATTTTGGCAATGCATCCAGCCTTGATCATACATTTGGAGCTGATGCCTCCGTCGCTGTGCAAAAGGCCCGAGAAACAATTGCAGATGCCATTGGCGCAAAAAACGAGGAGATTATCTTCACCAGCGGTGCAACTGAATCAGATAATTTAGCATTAACAGGTGTAATGGAGAAAAACAAAGACCGTGGTAATCATCTCATCACTTGTGTAACCGAACACAAAGCAATTCTAGATACTGCGAAGCATCTCGAAGGACAGGGCTTTGCTGTAACATATCTACCTGTAAATGAGTTTGGAGAGATTAATCTTGAGGAACTTGAGAGTGCCATCACTGACAAAACTGTTCTCATCTCAATCATGGCTGCAAATAATGAGATTGGAACAATTGCTGACATTGCTGAGATTGGAAAGATTGCTCACGAAAATGATGTGTTTTTTCATACAGATGCTGCACAAGCTGTTGGACACATTCCCATAGATGTTAACAAAATGAATATTGACTTGATGTCATTTTCATCCCATAAGATATACGGACCAAAGGGAATCGGTGCTCTTTTTGTGCGCAGTTTGAGGCCGCGAGTTAAACTTGATTCTATAATGTTTGGTGGTGGACAGGAACAAAACATTCGTTCTGGGACACTAAATGTTCCTGGCATTGTTGGGTTTGGAAAAGCAATTGAGATTGCAAGAAAAGAGATGGAACCTGAAAATGAGCGGTTACGAAAATGGACAAGTATGATGTTAAAAGAATTTGAAAAGGTTGGCGGCAAACTAAATGGCCATCCAGAAAAACGACTAGCACACAACCTCAATGTTAGGTTTGAGGGAATTGAAAGTAAGGCCATCATAAACTCAGTCTCAAAAAAGATTGCAATATCAGCTGGGTCTGCATGTACAACTCAGATTGTTGAACCATCACATGTTCTTTTGGCGTTAGGGCTAGCTGAAGATGAAACTCACTCATCAATTAGGGTTGGTTGTGGTAGATTCAATACGGAAGAGGAGATTGCCATTGCTGCAGATGAGATTTGTCATGCAGTTGAATCGCTAGCAAAAATTCGTGTGTAATAATTTTTAATAAGTAATTAAGGTACTAGATAAAATGGACGTACCACAACCAGGTATTGAGGTCGATTCAGATGGATTCTCACCTAGTGGATTACATTCAATTTACTACAAATTTGACTTTAAATCTAATATTCTGTTAAACTGTAAAAGTAAAAAAACTGTAAAAATTCAGACACTATGGAAAAAATTTATGAAAAAACAACAGGCGGAGTCTATAGATAAGATTTTACAAATTGATGATAATTTACCTGTGGCATTATACAATAAAGGAATACTGCTTGTTGATGAATGGGGATATCCACATCAACATCTAAATGATGAAGCAACGAGATTTTTGGGCAAGGCATGCGGTATTAGACCAAAGTATATCAAATTTTTAGAAAAAACTATAGAAAGACTTGAAGATGATCATTGGAAGGGATACTATGCAGATATTACGGCAGTTTATACAAACGAAATCTACTATCTTGAAAATATAATTGAAAAAACACAAGAAATTGAACATGTGATAAAAAATTTCTGGGAATGTTGGGATGTAATAGAACTACTAGAGATTGGAGAAATGCTTACTAAATATTTGAGATATGAAGAATCACTTCAATTTTTTAATAGAGCGAATGAGGTGTATCCAACAGATCAGGTATTGACACTAGAACCGATAAAAGGTAGATTGGGTCGTGGACGGATTGAAATTACTCATAATGAGGTTAAAAAATTGTTCAAAAAAGCTGTTGAAGATGCATTTCATAAAAAATACAAAGACTTGACAGTTTTGGAAAAAAAATACCTTGCGTATATTTCGTTTCAGAATTCTACTATAGAATTCAAAAAGTCGTTTAACCAATGGAAAACAACTTATTGCAGAATCAAACTGAAGTCAAAAAAGTAGAAGAACTAGAAAGGGTTTAGTATTAAAAAGTTATTTCTATATTATGTCTGATCCTTGTTATAGAAAAAATATTACTATTGGGTCTCTAGTTAAGATTGAAGACGAAAAAAGTACTCTAACTACTTCAATAGTGACTGGTAAAATTAAAAAAATTCTCAGCAATCAAAAGTATTCTGAAGATGGAATAAGGGTTGAAATAGAAAATGGGAAAAAAGGACCTGTACAATCAATACTAAGAATAGAAAAATCATCTGACGAAAACGTAGAACTGCTTTCGGGAGAGGAAAGAGATGATATAGAATTCAAAGGATCATACGCATACAAATTGGATGGATCAAGTAAAGAAAGATTTTATCCTTTAGAATGTAGTGTTGCAAAAACTATAGCTGGTTTTGCAAATAAATTTGGTGGTACCTTATTCATAGGTGTTGATGATAAAAAAGAAGATGATGGTAAAAGAATAATCCATGGTTTAGAAAATGACTATAAATTGATGGGTGTTGATTCTGATGGATTTCAAATTGAATTTAAAAATGATATGAATGCTTTTTTTAACAATAATAAGGCAATTGCAAAAAACATAGAATATGAACCAATTAGAATGGAAGAACATGATATATTGAAAATAACTGTTACCCCAAGTGATACTCCTTACATTACTTATGAAGAACAAAGAAGGGAGAATTGTCCAAAAATAAAAATACCAAAATTTTATGTGCGAGATGGAAATGGAACAGCAGCACCAAATGCTGAAGAGTTTATTGTATATTGGCTTGAACACATAAAAAACAAGTAAAAATTATTTAGCACCTTCAAATATTGTTTTCATATGCCTACGAATTCGTGTATTATATTGACTAACGCATGTGTTGATAGCAAGTTTGTTTATTGGTTTATCTTTAATGTAGATTCTTAGAATAAGATCTTCGCCTCGTCTTTTTGCTTCCGCAGTTTTTATTTTCTTACATGTTGTAAGACATTCCTTACATATTTTATACAATTTATGAAATTGGTTTCTGTGTTTTTTACTAGTTTTATATGACAAAAATTTCCCGCTATCTCTTTTTAATTTCCTTTTCCAGGCACTGAGATTTGGCTCTTTCTGTATTGAAGTCAAAAAAATGGCAAAAATAGTCATTTTTACATTGTTTTTATCTCTCCCACTAGGCAATTTTTTATAAAATTCGTTAATTAGTGAATAAATACAAAACTCGAAGAAAACATCACTAAACTTACTCAAAGGAAATAGCTTTTGGTAATATTTATCTCCAAAAAGAATATCGATTGTACCTCGAGCTAAAACTGGCCCATCAGTTCCCATTACAGCAACAACACGCAGAGCTGCTAACTCTTTCATTGATAATTTAGAATATGATTGAAATCTACCAGTAGCTTTCAGATGTTTTGCCTCATTTTTTCTCCTTTCATAAAAAACATCACACAACCCAAACTCTCTACTAAGGTAAATTTGCCTGGCATCATGTGCTTTCAGTTGCCACCAAGCTAATTTGTTTTGTTGATTTGTTCTAAAAATAATATTATCTAAAAGCTTTCCTGATTGCTTTTCACCAATATCCTCACTTACGAAAATTCTAACAAGTACCTTTGCGTCAGGGTCAGGTTTTTCTACAACAGCTAACGTCATAATAGTTTGAGCACCATTGACTACGTTTGGGTGTTTTAGAGTCAATTCGTGTGATCCACGATTCAGGTCATATTCTTCACATATGATGGTAAGTCCATTATGACTGTACCAGAATTCGTCAGGTGAATGTTCGAATGTATGGAGTATATCGTCGTTAATTCTTGAATCAAGCCTAGTTCTAACATTTCTTGCAATTATTCTGTCTCTTGTAATTGGGTGTTGTCGTAACCAGTCTACTATTTTTTTCATATGAATTCTAGCAGTTATACTTGTGATATTTTTACGAATGTCTTCTGCAAGAAACAGATCATCATCATCCCAAGTTAAAGTTATAGGATCAGCTTCAGGAGTTAATGAAGCTTCACTATCATTATAAATTTTTAATAAAGTGTTTAAAGTATCAACATTTTGGCCACCACCAATTTTTTTAAATTTCTTTGCCAATTGTGTAGGTGCCGTAAGAGTGGTAACAAATTTGAAAACAACGTTCGAATCGTCTTTTTTTAATGCATCGAAAACTGTAGTGTAAAGATTATGATGTTCTTTTCGTACATTATTGTTTAACCATTTTTTAAACTCTGTTTTGTCTCTTTTGCGAAAAATATCTACAGTTTTGAAAAATTTTTCATATTTTTCAGATGTACATTTTACATGTTTTTTATTGAACTTTTCATTGTTTTTAAATTGCAAAACATGATACACACCATCAAGGTTTTTTACAATAGCGTCAATTTCTCCATCACCTGATCCATCTGTAATCCAAGTAGAATTCTGGGAATCTGGATACTGTGTTTCTACATACCAAAGAACAAGTGCTTTGTTAATATCAATAGGATGTTTAGATTCTTCTATTTTCTTTTCTAGTCCAAGGTAAAAATTCTGGATTAAATTTTTTGTTGTAACAGTATCTTGTTGCTTCATAATGAATCGATCTGTATTATTTTTGAAAGTTAATCAAGTTTTACGCAGATCTCAAACGCCAAATTCCAGATCTTGGATATATCATAAACCAATAGACTCTAAAGCTTTCTGGACAGAACCATACTTCGCTCGTAACTTTTCTAATGTTACACCCTTAACAATGGTAAAATCCATAATACGTGTAGGCATAAATTTTTCTTTATAGCCTAAAAGTTTGTTTAAATCTTGATAGTTAACGTTAGTTTGTGTTACATTTTCCGATGAACCATACATAATTAATTGCCAAGTCTCACCTGGTCTGGATTCAACATTCATGGTTTCATGATCAATTTTTTCTCCCCAGATCATTTTAGATATATCATAATTATCTTCAGTTCCATCAATTACCATTTTTGTTACGTACTTTTTTTCTCTAAAAAACAATAAGATATCTCCCTTTCGTAATCTAGACCATTTACTTCTATTGAGGTTTGTAGCTCTATCAATTGAGCCCCACATTCGTACTTTTGGGAATTTTTTCATATCTGAAGTTGGGAAATTTGTTGTACTTACATCCTTTAAGATCGTCTGCACAAAGTGGTTAAGTGCTGCATCACCCGCCACAGAAAATAAAACTACATTAGTTTTGATAGTTGCATTGCTTTGCTTTTCAGTAACATTTTCTATCAAACGCCAAATTCCTACACCGTGGTTCCAATCTACTAGTAAACCTGCATTCCGTAGATCGGATATTTCATGTACGATATCCATGTAAAACTGGCCAAAGTCATCTCTTGATGGAAATCTTTCATTCACTATCTCATCTGGTATGTTTAATTCCTTAATGACAAATTCATCAATCTCTGTCTTGTAATGCCAAATTGGTGAATCACGATATTCTTTTTGTTTCTCATCTCTTTCCTCACCCCCAATTCGTACTTGATCTGCACCAGTTCTTTCAAGTTTAATTTGGTCTATGGTCTTCCCAGGTCTTTTCAGTCCAAGAATAACTGTCTCTTTCAGTTTTTTTCTATAGCTTCGGTCATATTTTTCAGAAATTGGTTCTGCATCGGGTATTAGTTTTGTAAGTCGTTGTGAGTATGAACCAGGAACATCACTGCCATATTTTCCATCTCCTAATTTTTCAAACCATTCAAACAAAACCTGAATATTTCCAGTTAATTCACGTCTACTTGGAATTGGAACATCAGTACAATTTTCTTGAACCCACTGTTTAATTTGTCCAAATTGACCACTAGGAGTTAGAAATTGATCAATTCTTTGTATGAATGGATGAGCAAAGAATTTTTCTTTTAGTAAATATAAAAATTCATCTTGTGAATGTCCTAACTTGATTCCATAATTGGAAAGGTCATGATATACACAATCACTAATTTCTTGATCATCATTGGGAGATAATCCCTGGTTTAATCTATCATATGCTCGCCTAAGAATGCTAATATCCCGAGTCATTGGAAGTGCTGAAATCAAAAATTCGTCTTTTGTTATAGGTTCTGGAGTTGTAAGTGGTTCTTCCTCTGGAGAAATTGGGGGGTTTTCTTGTAAATATTTTGCACGTTCTTCGTAGAATTCGTCATTGATTCGAGTAGATTCGCTTCTTATCTGTTCTAAAAATAATCTATCATCAATACTAATTTCTTCGATAAATGTTGCAAGTTCAACATTTCCGCCCTGCATTAATCCATGTTGTGAAATATTTCCAGTTGCTAAAATCATATTTTCTAAATTTACAGAATAAACTTTGAGATGAATTTTTTCATTATTATAAAGCGTTATTTTTCTTTCTTTACAAAATGGATATAGTGTTAGATCAGAGGAGGAGGAACGCAAGTTTTTCCTGCTCCAATTTGTAATTATTATAATTTTGTTTTCTATTCCATCAATTAATTTTTCAAGAGTAGAAGTCTTAATGTATGGAACATAAAGAAAAATTTGTTTATCAGTGCCTGCTCGAGTCAGATAATTTCTAATTTCTTCAAAAAGTGGAGAGTGAATCAATGTTCATCCACATCTTCTGGCAATTCATCTTTTGTAAAATAATCAGTATATGTTTCATATAATCGATCAAAGTTTTGGAATTGAGATAGAAATTCATCTTGTACATTATACACATCACAGAATTCAGTTCCATCTTTTACTTTTGGTCCACGCATCCCTCTTCCAATCATCTGAAACAGTGAATTAACAGATCTTGTTGGTCTTGCAATAAAGATTGTATCAATTGCTGGTGCATCAAAACCTGCAACCAGTACATTGTAATTTAAAAGAAAATTAATTTTCTTGTCTTGAAATTTTGAAATAAGATCAGATCTATATTCGTCTGGTGTTATAGTTGTATCACCAAGAATTAATCCAGCTTTAACATCCAAGTGATTTAGTAAGCGATGCATTAGCTGGGATTGTTCTACACTTGCGCCAAAATATAGTACATGTCTCCCTTCTTTGTTTAATTCTAATAGCTTTTTCAAGATTATGATATTTCGAAGACGGCTTTGACCAATCTTTTTTCTAGTAGTCTCTGTGTAATCATTCGTACCTTTCATCTTTTTCAACTTTTCAATTTCTTGGTCTGAAAATACATCCTCTAATACAGGGTTAGGAACAACTCTTTCGCCACCAATTCTCATCTTAGATAAAACACCCATTTTTTGTAAAAAACCAATAGGACTAAGATGTGGATCGTGTGTATCCATCCTAATTGGTTCATTATCATTAAATAATTCAACAAGTTTTCGAGTTTCATCTTCGCTGCCTCTTGCAGGCGTTGCTGTTAAACCAAGAGCTGTTGTCCGGCCTGGGATTTCTAATGTTACCATTACCTCAGAATATTTTTCTGCTGCAGCATGATGAGCTTCATCAAAAACTATCATGTCTGCTTTTAATTTTTTATTTTGTTTAAAAAAACTGATAAATTTTGATAATCCACCAACTATCAATCTTGAACCTGAAATATCTGATACTAGATTATTCTTGCCCCATACTCTATTCAAGAAAATAGATTTCGCCCCTCTATACTTCCAAATTTTTTTAAATTCGTTTATAGCTTGATTAAGAAGTTCTTCTGTTTCTGCCAACCAAACAACTGTTGCATCAGTATTCTCATTGAAAAAGTCAGTAATTATTTCCATTCCAATTTTTGTCTTACCTCCACCGGTTGGAATTTGGATTATCACTCGACCAGCTGGATATGACAGCTGTTTTTTTGCTTTCGTAGCTATCTCAGATTGATAGCTAAAGAATGAATGATAAGGATGAACGCGCCCTTCAATAATTTCTAAATCACTCTCAATAATTTTTTGAGAAGGAATTATACCTTCATCCAATTCAAATACATCAACAAAAGCACGTGTTTGATCATTGTCGCCCCACTCAAATGACGCAATTTTATTTACAAACTCTTGTTTTTCTTTGTCTGGTGCATTTTTCGAAACTAGATTTTCGCCTATTTTATAACAAAAATTATTAAATCTATTATTTCCAAATGCATGACCAAGAAGATAAATCCTAAAACCAGGCTCTTTAAATTTAGCGATATTTTCGATAAGATAAAGTTCTTCTAGCTTATCAAGATCTTTAAAAATACTAATTTTCTCTTTGTCAACCTGTTCTAAAACCTTTACGAAATTATTTGCCTCTAAATCTGTTTTAAAAATTTTAGATATGTCTGCAGATGGAAGATTAAACTTCAATCTTTCACTCTTTTATTAAAACCAGAATCGTTTGAGACAACAAACAGGCTATCTGTCCATCTACTAACCATACTGTTCATTGTACTACTAACAACTTGTTTTGCATCAGGATCTATACTTCCTTTACCGGCTGCAAATGAGCCCAATAATAAATCAATGAGATATCGTGTATTTCCTATTTCTTTTCGGAATTGTTTTCCCAAATCCTCAGGATCATTTGCCAAAACTTCATCAGCCAATTCTCTTATTTTTGTGTAAGTATCATGTAAATGAATCCAAAATGGATGTTTTAGATTGTAAATAACAATATTATTTCCCAAATTATTTTTGACCTCTAAGAATGGACCATTTTCATTCATATTGATATCATCTTGAAAAATGATACCAATTTCCTCAAATTTCTCTCTGCTAGCAGACTCGTCAAATTCTCTATAGGTTTTAACCATATCTTCCAATAATTTTTCTTTCTCCTCTGGTGAGATTGGTGAGGCTGCTACATCTTGCCCAACACCCATTTTTCCGAATCTCTCTTCTGCGTCTTTATGAGGTCCTGTGTTTGCTGTTTTGGCTGCTTCTGCCTTCGTCTGTTTCATCAATGTACTAATTACTCGGCGTGCAGCCTGGATTGTTCCATTAAGCATCTGATGTAGATACTTCTCAGTATCTTTTGTACATCTAATTCCAATTTTAACATTTTTTACTGTAAATAATCTATCAAGAGTTGCTGGGAAATCAATTTCACAACCCCAATATCTATCAGCTCTTTCTGTCCTTGGTCCAACGCCCGGAATATGACCAAAGTAAACTTCTCTACCATTTCTTAATACTGAAACTCCTTCATTCCAATGTATGTATCTAGGCCAGTGTTCTTTTTCTTGTGGGTTTTGACCTCTTTCGTCTTGCGTTCTCCATTTTTCATTTAAAATTGTCATTCGAATATGAATATTATCTTCAACTTTGTCAGTTCTCTGTTGATCAACCGGGTGTATTGTAACTGGCAAGATTAACTCATCATAAACATGATGTGGTTCTGGATCGCTTTCAAAGCCTGGTATTTTTACAAGATACAATGGGTCAACTGGCACAATCTTTTTTCCATTAAGAGTAATTACTCGCAGGTTATCATTTTTAACACAAACTGTAGCAGGTCTTTTCTCTTCGTTAATTTCCACGTCTACTATTTCTTCTCCAATAAATTTTCTATAGATTCTACCTAATTCGTAATTCAAATAACCCAAAGAGTTTCCACTTTTTGATATCATACTGCCTCCGCTTTTGTAAGCATCCCAATTTTCATCAAAAGGTTCTGCCAAGTCAAATTCTGACCAAATAATTACAGTTCCACTTTTTTCTATACTTGATGTGTATTTATCGTCAGGATCTTTTTGTATCGGATCTGGAATTAATTCTCCATCCTTAACTTTACTGACATCATATTGAATGTAATTCCAATCTCCATCTTTTGTTTTTGAATAAACCTCAACCATTTTACATTGAGATATTGCACCTCCAATCAATCCAAAACCAAAACGTCCAAAGTTTTTAGTGCTTCCATGTGTAGTAGTACCCCCAATCTGTACTGCTGTTGTCATATTTTCTGTAGTCATTCCTACTCCATTGTCAGTGACAAAAACTTCCGCAAAACGCATTGATTCTGTTGAGGTACTTCTGGGTTGCCATGAAAAATTAATTTGGATATTTTTTGCTTGACCGTGCCAAATAGAGTTATCAATTAATTCACATAATGCATCCTTGAATGCATATCCTCCACTCCGCATTGCATCGATAGCTAGAGCCTGAAATGGTTGAATACCTGCCAAGGATCGATCGATCGCTTGGATCGCTTTATGTATTGCGGTAAAAACTACTAATCTTCAATTTCGAGACTATCGCTATCACGTGAGATTCTGGCCACCTTCCAATCATAGTCTTCATTCTCAACTGTAGTATGAATTGACTTGTGTAACTCGTTCATCTTAGCATTTTTATTTTTATTATGTAAAAAAATCACATTATCAATTGCACCTTTTTCCATACCATCATAAATGACATAATCTATTGGATACAAGATTGGCTTGATGTCATATGGATTGAACTTTAAACTGGTAATTTGATCAGATAGTGATTGCCTAATCAATTTTGGAAGTTGTTTTCTAGCTTTTTCTGCAGCTTCTTTTCTAATTGCTACCTCTTTAGATGAAAAATCATCTTCTTTAGTTTGCAAGCTAGCTAACTTTTTATCGAAAACATCCAACCAAGTTTCTGGGGTTTTTTTTGTAGAAATTATTCGTAAATCACTAAATCTTGAAATGTTTCTACATTTTGGACATACACACAAAATCATTTGGTTGTTTGTGAATGATGATAATTCTTCCATTATATCTCCTCAGCTTTTACTTTATGGTCACGTACAGCATTACGAATCATCCTTTGGTGTTTGTTCAAGTTAGCTCCGCCTGTTTTAATTTCCATGAATGTTATGTGATTTACATTATTTGTTGCAACACCATTAAAAATAATTACATCAAGTGGTTCTGCAAGGAAACTACAATCTTCAACTGGAAAGTTAAAGTCCTTATGCAGATGAACCATCTTCTCTAACGCTTTTCCAAAACCTACTTCTAGGGATTTTTTTTCAGCACCTTCAGTTGCACTTATCTTTCGTGTTTTTAATTCTTCAACTTTTTTATTGTATTCAATTTCATACAACTCGTGAATTTTTTTAGCATCATCCGGAGGAGATGTTGTTCCATCATATATGATAAAATCAGAAAGTGCTGACACTTCGCCACATGGGCACTGCGCATTAAGGTTTGAATTTTTCAAAGTTGAGATTATTTGAGAAATGTTTGCTTCTTCCTTCATTATATATCAGAGATCCATTATTCAGCGATCATCTTTTTATCTATTTTGATTATTGTACTAGTTTATGGGAGAATATCCTAAACGCTCAGAGATTAAGTCTGCCGAACGTGATAATCCATATAATGGCTCTACAGTTGAAATTAAACAGGATTCTAGATATCAACAACTAACAAGACGTACTATGGGAGAAGAAGCAGATTGGTATGACGAGGAAGATCATTATCCTTTTAGAATTGAAAATGGTTGTAATTTCGGAATCGGTTATGTCACAGAAATTCTAACATCATCTGAAACTCATCCACATGGGATTATGGTACAAATTGATAATTGCGATGTAGGACGTGTGCAAAGAATATTGGTTGGAGAGGAATTGGAATTGCATACGGCAAAAAGCTTACAAAAATACAACAATGATACTAAAAAAACTCTTGCACTAACCGAGGAACAGAAAGAGTTATTGCAAAAGCATGGACTGGTAGCTGAATTTTTTCCTAAAAGTGAAATACCTACACACGAAGATGATAAAAACGAATTCAAAGCATCATTCAAAACTCCAATGAAACCTCTCGCTAATTCCGATGATGAAGAAGATGCAGTAGTTGAAAATATTCCTGAAAATACGGGAACTAATCTAAAAAAAGCTGTGACACAGGCTGTGGTTGCATTTGCAAACTCTGGGGGAGGTAGGTTGTTCATTGGAATTGATGATAAGACAGGAAAAGTAATTGGTTCAAAATCTGGATCCGAAATGATGAACTTGAAAACAAATGAAAAATATGATCACTACAAGAGAGCAATTCAGGATACTATTTTTGAATTTACAAAAAGGAGACCTGACAATATTGAATTTCAGAAAGGCGAAGATGAAGAGTTTCTAGTTTTACATGTTAAGAGAGGGACTGAACCAACTTATTTCAATGAGAAGAACAAAGAGATGTATTACATAAGGCTGGATGGCGAGTCTGTTCCCTGCTATGGCGGAGATATGGTTAGGCATATGAAAAAAAGATTTCCTAACGAGATTGGTTCCAACAAAAATGATACCCCAGGTGGATGGAATCAAGGCAGACGGCATTATAGACGGTAAATCTTAAACCATTTTTATTTTACATTTCATAAGTGTCATGCTGATTTACAGTATGAACGTCAGAATGCCATTTTTTGTGATATTCATCGTGTTGTGTGTGTATAGGAATTAGTTTTTTGGCGTTTGCGCCATCTATGACACGCTTAATCTGTGTTCCATCACCATGGCCTGATATATGCACCTGATGCCAATCTCGCTCCTTACTAATTACACCAAAGTGTTCAAACCAATTTTTAATCAGTTCTTCCTTTAGTTCCATCTCAACATCAAATGGCTCAGTCAGTGAGCGGACATAGCTGGAGCCTGGATTTGGTTTTATGTCAATCAAATTTTGCAAATTAAAGTCGCTGCAATAAAAGACAAAGTCTTTTTGGTTTTTTGAGACATCTCTATAGTCAACCTTGTTGGGATAATCCAAAAATTCCCGCTGCCATTCTGCATAATCCATGTAAAGTTGCCTCTCTGAGAAAACTTTCATGTCCTTATCAAGCAAGCCCCAACTTCCTCTTGGAATGAAAATCTTAATTGCCTCATCTTTAGGTGAGGGATACAACTTGCTGAAATTAGCAGAACCTGAGAACAATTTCAAAAGATATGCCTGTTTTATGTCAATTACCAAATATCTCCCAGCGTTTTTTGCTGCAAGATAAAATGACATCAACCTATCCAAATCACGAATTGGGTACCCACAGATTGCCAGTTCAGAAGTTTCATTGATGATTTTGGTGGCTTCATCCTCCACATCAAATTCTGTTGAGGATGAAGTTTCGCTTATTCGTGTGCCTTCACATAACAAAAGATCAAGTGATGATTCGCCACATCTTTCTACAAATTTTGCAGTGTCTTTTTCTCGCCTTCCGTGAAATCTCAGGTCTCCGGTGTTTGCAATCGAGCCTGATGACGTATGCAGAATGAATGCGTTAACGCCTGGGACGGAATGGTCAACCGGTAGTGGCTCTACCTCTATCGAGTCAATTGAAAACTTTTTGCCCTCCTCAAAGACTTTGATGTTTCTTGGAACTGCTACCTTGTCACCTGTTGCCCTGCTAATCTCTCCTTTTTTGTTCGTGTAAACTTGAAATCTTTCCTTGAGTGTTAGATATTGATCAAAATTTCCAGTCTCATCATAGTTTTGCATTATCAGTTTTGAAGCCTCTGAGCAGTAGATTGGAATGTCTGGCCTTAGATATGATACGTATTTGCAGTGGTCTACGTGTGCATGAGTTAACAGCACACCGCTGATATCGGTTGGCTCGTCTCCCCCAAATCCAATATGTTTTGCGATATCAGCTCTGTATAATCCGGGAATCTTTGGTAGTATTCCCATTGCAAAATAGTCAGCAAGGCTGTTAGATGTTCTGGGATTCATAAACTGGAAAAAGAACTTGCCCTCATCTGTGAAACTCATGCCAAAATCCATGAAAATTTTAGTTCCTTTGTCATCAACGAGGAACTTGTTTCCACCAATGTCGTTTACACCGCCATGAAATGTGATATTGGTCATGAAATAGTTAGCAGAACCTAATACAAAAGTAGATGCACTAAGTACTTATCAATTTTATTGATACTATAGTATAATGGTAATAGTATATGGTACTATTATCAATTTTATTGATACTATGTAGGGGGAATAGTATATTGTACTATTATCAATTTTATTGATAAGGGGGAATAGTATACGGTGCCATGTATCAATTTTATTGATACTATGTAGGGAGAATAGTATATTGTACTATTATCAATTTTATTGATAAGGGGGAATAGTATACGGTGCCATGTATCAATTTTATTGATACTATAGTATAGGATAAGACATCGATCTATTCTACAATGTTCTAAAAACCACAAATTTTACTTACTTTGGGGTAAATAGTGATCATGGGACGTTATTATGGTGAATGGGAAAAAGACAAAAATGAGCCATGGACACCAAATCAGAAAGCAGAAGTAGTCAGAGAAACAGGAATGCAAAGAAAATGGCTTCACATGTTTGAATGGACACATGGGGAAGCATATGATAATATATCTGGTTTTCGCAGAGCTGAAGTACCTCACTTCGACGAGATGTTTGACCCGGTAATCTCGACGTGGGATGAAAGCTTAGAGAATGTTATTTTTCGTACTACATGTTGTATTGCGAAGGGGGTGATTAAGTTTGATGTAAAGGATGTAAGAAGGCTTACTCCAAGAGCTAGAGAAAGACTATATGAAATAATCGATGGGGAGATCCGGGATCAGCACAACCAAACCCAGCTTACTAAATGCCAGATTATGATCATGACTGAGGAAGGTGTCAATTGTGATGATTGGCGTCAAGTTGAAGATTATTGGGAGGATGTTGGTGGGGGAATTTTAGATGATGGTGGTGAAAATTTGAAAGATTTCTTTGAATACTTTAGCGAAATGCTTATTGCAGATTTACGAAGTGGTATGAAGCTACTAGAAAATAATCCCAAACTTCAAAAACAGGTTGCAAAAGTGTTAGATGTTGCTAATCCTCTGTATAATAAAATAGAAGAAAGAGATGGTGGATGGTATTTTTTGGAGGAGGAAGGGCAAAACAGAGAATATAAACAAACAGCATTTGTTTTTTCAGAAGATAATTTCAATAATAAGAACAAAACGCTTTTTGCTGGTAAAAAAAAGCAACCCAAACCATACAACGATAAATTAGAAGATGAAAAAAACAAGTTTGAACTTCTGAATATTACTAAAACAGTATGTTCATTCTTAAACACAGAGGGTGGAGAAATGTATGTAGGCGTTAACAATGATACCGGTCGTATCGTAGGTCTTGATGAAGATAAAAAATCAAGATTTCCGAATGATACTGATTTCAATTTTGCAGATCATTATAAAAGACATCTCGAGATGAAATTCAGACAGATTGAAAATTATTTGCCACATAATATAAAAATGAAAATGGAACGAGGAAAATTCCCTACGCTTCTTCAAATTTCGGTCACACCTATTGAATCAAGTGGTACACCTGCAGAAGTAAAAGGCAGGAAAAAGGACAGATTAGATAAAACGATAAAGTTTGTAAGAGTGAATGACGAGGATATTCAATATACAGACGGCAAATGGTCACGTTATTGTAGGAAACGCTTTCCACAACACCACGAGGCAAATTATTAAGATGGAAAATTTATTTTAGTGATTTTTCAGTATCGGTTATTAGGTTTCTATTAACGTCTATTTTTAATTTTAAAATCTTGAAACTGTTGCTATACTTCGAAAATGGTTCCAATTCTCTAAACAGTTCTCGCATTATTTCAAGGATGTGAAGTGCCAAGTCATGGTCAGATTTATCTGAATTCAGTGCCACTCTCTTTAATTCTCCAATACAATCTAACAGTCCATAGACATATGCCTCGTCAGAAACTCTGACATATTTCTTGGTCTTTAGATATGAATTTGGGTCCTGAGATCGAAAAAGTATGTCTCTTGGTGGAATTTCTTCCTGTTTTATTACAGCCAATGTAGAAAATGCTTCAACAACCTCCTGTTCAGCCTGAACGAGCAACACATGTAGATCCCGCTTCCACCATCTTCCATAGTCATTTCCCATGCTTGATTGAAGTTTCTTCAACATTTTTCCAGCATTCTCAGCTTTTTCATTTGCTTCTTTGAGTAAATTGCCTTTATTTCCAGCATTATCAGGATTTGTAGAACTGACAGCAGTCGATATTGATTCACTACATTGTGTTATAATGTCGTCTTTTTGTGAAATAACCTTCCGTCTTGCAGATCCAAACGTTTCAGATGATTTTAAAGCCACAGCAAGTTCTGTTTTTACATTCTTCAGTGTCATCTTAATCAAACTCGAAAAAGTGTTCCTGAATGTATTCAGACTGTTCTTTTGGGCTGAGTCTTGCCAGTTTGTCTTTTTGTCTGACATAAAACTCCTCATCCGTCTTGTTTTTTGTTTTTACCCAAATTGGAATGGATGATTTTGGAACAAAAATCTCACAAATGGTTACTGAACGTGTTTTTGGAAATGTGATCCGAATATCTCGCTCTATGTTAGAATCTGATAATCTATTCTGAAGAGTTTCGCGTATTTTTTTTTCAAATTCTGGATGGGTTCTTTTCTCTTTTGGTAATAGTTTCAGGTCGTTGAAAAGGCCGGTGGGTTTTTTCTCCGTTATACCAATTTGTACTACTCCACCATCAGAGTTGAGTAACGAGTCGACATTGCTCACAAAAGTTTTTTCAACTCCTTTGTCCAATTTCTTTGTTTTAGGATTATACCGAAATGTAGGTTTTTGAACAACATTTTTTCCCCTTGAAATTGATCTCTCTATTGTTCCCTTTGTAGATGTGGTTGGAGTGAACGGCATCCCCTCAATGTGTTCAGGTTCTATCACGTCCCGCGAGAACTCGTATTTTTCAAGATTTGCCGCCTTTTTGATTGCCTTTCCAGCCTCGTCTCTTTTTCCAAGCTCCATGGCAGCCTTTGCGAGACCTGCCCAGGCCTCCTTGAATTTGTTATCATCTTTAACTAAATCACGGAAAATCTCGTATGCAGAATCGGCGTAACCCAACTTTAGCTCACACTCGGCTATTTTTAATACTGCAATCATAGCATCCTCATTTTCTATTTCATCGCTATCGTCATATTGTTCAGCAATCTGTACGTACAGGTCCTTTGCCTTTCCGTATTGCTTTCCTTCCATCAATGCGTTCGCATATTCCATCGTGAAGTTATTGTTGTTGGGATAAAGTCTGTGCAATCGTTCTAGATAAGGCAACGAACTATCAGCCTTGTCTATTTT
>Ga0315336_1003053_pt1 | contig 23442 bp, 20 predicted proteins | sample ASW5metaG_FD_204512 | JGI IMG/M metagenome (GOLD analysis project Ga0315336, IMG submission 204512) | Ammonia-oxidizing marine archaeal communities from Monterey Bay, California, United States - ASW #5 | ecosystem: Environmental > Aquatic > Marine > Intertidal zone | place: USA: California... | reverse complement strand
GACATTTTAGAATGGAGGAAGAGGGCGGATTTTTTTCGCAAATCACCGACCAGGCTCCCCGACTGTCAAATCAGGCCGACAAGCTGTGCGAAGAACATGGCATGATGCTCGAAGAGGCAAGAGTAATTGCAAACAAGGCGATTCGTGGTGAGTGGCTGGACGTTCAACAAGCGTTTCATGAATTCAGCAAACGGCTGATGCACCACGAGGGTGAAGAAAACGAAATGCTACAGAAAGCATACTGGGAGGACATTGGTCCCGCGGACTGAGGGCTGACCATGGCTTGCATTCATCTCAAAGAACTCTATCGGCTCTGTCAAGAGCACGACCTTCGGTTTAGCGGGTCAGATCTGATCCGCATCGTCTGCCGCGAATGCGATTCCGAGGAAGTATGTCCATCGACACTTACAGAGGCCGGCGAAACCACGGACAAGTTCGGCGCTGGCGAAGAATCACAGATGGCGAATCCCGACGATCCGCGCAGTTGACGACCTCTACCCACTACTAATACGAGTCGGTCACCTTGCCCGACGCTGTGAAACGCAGTTTCCCAAAGTGCTTCATGTGGCGCACACTCCGCTCCTTAGCACCACGCGATTACTTTCGTCGGTCTGGCCCACAGAAGGCAATTAGCGACCGCGGATATACAGCACTAGAACGCGTGCAATGCAAGCGTGGTTGAGCGGGTGTACGCACAGGTGGGGAGTACAGGCTGAAAAAGTCAACATCAAGCAGTGACACGAGTTACGCTGACCACATCGGAGCTCAATGCTTCCGATGGGACGACCGACGGCAATTCGTGACTGCAATTTGCTACAGCGGGCAGGAACCCCGCCGCACTTTAGCAACCGACTGCTTCCAGCTACGGACGTGCACACCGACGAGCACAAGCAACTTGCATTGGGAGTGGTCGAAGGGACATCGAAGGCTGTTAGCTAGGAAGGAATGTAACGACGCCTAGCTCACAAGTGGACTAGATGAGTTGACGACACTACGCAAACCGGCGAGTCCGATTGGTGGTTCACTTTGCCAAGGGATCAGAGCAACGCGACAGGCGAGTGACGTTTTGACTTCGCAGATGAATTGGAGTTCGTTCTGCTGGCGTCCTCGTAATATCGGATCGCTGACGTCGAGTGGCACCAGACTCTGGTTGATGACCCATGCGAACGGCTCGATCTCGGCACGTCGCAAGTCTTGCTGCAGCTTTGCCGCTTCGTGCACCGGTGTCGCTTCAGGCAGCGTGATGACCAGCACACGAGTGAAAGCGGCATCACGCAAACGCGGTAACAGATTCTCGACTGATTCGGCCATCTTGTTCGTTTGTCGAGCCACTTCGCGGTGATACGCGAGTGCCGAATCGAGCAGCAGTATCGTGTGTCCGGTTGGTGCAGTGTCGAGTACGACGAAACGATTTGTTCCTTCCGAAACTGCTTGTGCGAAAGCCCGAAAGACGGCGATCTCCTCTGTACAGGGCGAACGCAGATCCTCTTCTAACAGTGCCTTTCCCGCTGCGTCGAGGTCACTTCCAGCGGTTCTCATCACTTCGTCGGTGTAGTCGGCTGTTTCCTTAGCCGGATCGATGCGCCCGACCGTCAAACGGGCTAGCTCATCTGACGCAATCGTCGCAGCAACGTGGGCGGCGGGATCAGTGGTGGAAAGATGCACGTCGAAACCTCGCTCGGCTAAGGCAACTGCAACGGCAGAGGCAATAGTCGTCTTCCCAACGCCACCTTTTCCCATTGCCAAGATTACGCCACGTCCGACAGCGGCAAGCTCATCTATCAGCGAACCGAGCCCTTTCGGAAAGGAGTCAGTGGACTGTTGCGAGTACGCTGCAGCGTCAGTGCCAAATATGCGCTGCGTACCGACTTGGCGAAGTGCGTCGATGCCGATCAGTCCAGCTCCCGCCAGTGGTACCGTTGTTAGGCTGAGTGTGGTTAGCTCATTGGGCATCGACTCGATTGCCTTATCACCAATTGACTGCATTGCTTTCGCGACTTTATCCGACAGAGTGTCGCTGACAAAGACACCGTTTACGATCAGATGTTGATTCTCGACACCAAGGTTTTTCAATTCTCTGCTTGTCCGAGCTGCTTCACGGAATGCCGAAGCTTCGGGACGAGTTACCAGAACCAATGTTGTCGCCTGCGAATCGCTCAGTGCGGCAACAGTCTCTTTGTAAAGCAATTGTTGGGCCTGCAAGCCAGCGAGTGGCCCCAAACAGGATGTTCCCGTCGTATTCGTTTCCATGAATCCTGACCAGGCTGATGGCAACGTCAATAAACGCAACGTATGACCGGTGGGGGCGGTATCAAAGATCACATAATCAAACTCTTCCGTTGCGTCTCGGTTGCCAAGCAGTCGTGAGAATTCGTCGAAAGCAGCGATTTCCAGCGTGCACGAACCAGAAAACTGTTCCTCCATGCTGCGGACGGCGGCATCTGGCAGCACGCCTCGATACGGCCCGACCATCCGCTCGCGATAGTCCCGTGCCGCCGCTTCGGGATCAATGTTCAAAGCAAACAGATTTGGAGTCGTCTCAATCGGTGTCGGGTCGCTTCCAACTTGGGTTCCGAATACTTCTTCGAGGTTGGATGCCGGGTCAGTCGACACCAATAACACGCGGAAACCACGATCTGCTAATAGAACCGCAGACACACAAGCCATCGACGTTTTTCCGACGCCACCTTTGCCGGTGAAAAAGAGGTTGCGTGTCGGGGCTTCTAGGAATTGCATGACGGATCTCAAAAGAAACATGATGATCTAGCAACAACCGCTATCACCGCAGCAGCCACTTGAATCCACTACGGGAAGTGCCGTCTTCTTCTGGACCGTTCCAGTCCACATAGCCAAATTGTCGCGTGAGGGATATTCGCTTCGACTAACAATATGGTCGTCAACGAAAACGAGCGGCAAGCAATCGACCCCTTCGTTCGCGAGCATCTGTTGAACAGATACGTTGCTCGCAAACTGTGCCGGGTCTTGTGCCAAGTTGAATCGCTCCACCTCATGTCCCTGGCTTTTCAGCCATTCGAGATCCGAGGCAAAGCGAGGCAAGATAGGATCGACTTGCGGTCCGCACACTCCCGTTGAACAACACATAGCTTTGTCGAAGACTTGCACTGTGCTCATTGCACGTCCTTTTCATTTCAAGTTCCAGTTTGTGACCGTTTTATCTGTTATCGTTTATCCGCGCTCACTGATTGTAAAACACACGCGGTCACAGTCCCGCAACCAACGCCTTAAATTCCCTTAATCGGCGGGAGTTGATGCAGTAACAGACTTTCGGGCCATCAACTTCGCCCTGGATTAAACCCGACTCCTTCAATATCTTTAGATGTTGTGAGACGGTTGATTGTGCCAAGGGCAATTGATCGACGATCTCACCGCAAACGCATGCAGCGCGACCTATCAGTAAGCGTACAATGTGCACGCGAGCCGGGTGGGCAATCGCCCATGCCAGCATTGCGAAGTCGTCTGCTCTCCCGTCAGCCGCTAATTTAAGTGGCTTCGAATCGCAGCCTCGGCTAGTGGTTCGTCGTTTCATCCTCCTCCTCCTCCTTTATCGTCTATCTACGATTATAGATATCGGCGTCTGCTTCTTTAGTCAATAAGTGAAATCTCGGAAATACCACGTTGCGACTTCGCTTCGCCGTTCCGAGGCCGATGTCGGCTGCTCTCCGACCTACGATACGCGCGTGTCAAATTGTCACACTAGCGCGCTATTTGACACAATACTGTGATCAATCAACACTGGCATGGTTTCTCAGGCAGTCTTTCGGAGGTGGCCCGCCCACCTGTTTTCAGCGGGAACGATGGGTAAGTCACCATGAAACAGCGACCCTTGGCCAAGTCCGCCCGCAACGTCCTTTGGCACTAGGTTTGCACTGAAATTCTCATGTCAACAAGCGTCTCCCTTGAGCTTCGGAGGTGCAAACCATGGGTGCCGACGAAGACTATCAGGACTATCTGCTGGAGCTCAGAGAGCATGTGTGTAGTCACTGTATCGAACGCCAACCGGACTGCCCTCCGTGCGCTCCGCACGGTAAAGCGTGCGGTATTGAGCTGCACCTTCCCGAGCTAGTCTCAATCTGTCGGACGACAGACTGTGTGCGAATTGACACTTACATTCAGCAATTGCACGACAAGATCTGTCTGACCTGCGAGAATCGAGACAAGTCGGCGTGTCCCTGTCCACTTGATTACTTGTTGCTGTTAGTCGTCGAGGCGGTAGAACGGGTCGAAAGGCGTCGTGCGGATCGAGGGCCTATTGTGGCCCTGAATGACTAATACCCATTCGAAGATGGGCGAGATCTTCGCTATTGTGCCATGAAGGTAACACCGGGGAAACTTCTCATTGATTATATCAACTGTCGTTTCAAAAGAAGGAGATGTCATGGCGACGTTTATCAGTACCATCAAGTTTACCGATCGGGGAATAGCCGACATCAAGAACACTTGCCAGAGAGCCAAGAGCTTCGAGAACTCTGCCCAGAAGATGGGCATAAAGGTTCACGACATTCTCTGGACAGCGGGTCCGTTCGACGGCCTCATCGTTTTCGATGCTCCCGACGACCAGGCCGTTGCAGCGCTCATGTTGCGTCTTTCCTCCGCGGGATATATTCATACTCAAACATCCCGAGCCTACAGGCCTGAGGAAATGGAGAGCATCCTCGAACTGATGTCATCGTGAACACTTGGCAACACAATTCAGGCCCGTAGTGGAGTAGCCTATCAATGTTTCTGTTGATTAACGTGGTCGAACAGACCGAGAAACTGCCAGAGATACTAGAGGGCTTTGCAAAGGTTGGAGTGCGGGGCACGACGATCCTCGGCAGTACTGGCATGGGAAGAGTCTTGATGGCCAGCGGCGCTCAAGTGCCCGCTGCTGAACAGGCCAGTCAGGCTATAGAATCTGCGGAATCGACCAACAGAACAACCCTTACGGTGGTTACCAACCAGCAGGCCCTGGACGCGGCCATCAACGTCATCAAAGACTGCTGCGGCGATCTGAACCAGCCGGGTAAAGGCATCATTGCCGTCGTTCCATTGCATTCCGTAGACGGCGTGAGTGTCTCCGTAGATTCGGTTGGCTAGATGCTGAGTCAGCTTAGACGCTAGATCGGTCGTTGTGGGATTGCAGCTGGCGGCGGTTCTTGACTGAGAACCTCAACGGCGGGGGTCACCGAATGCAATTGGAGAAGTCGGAAATCGACGCCAAACTCTGTATTTTTCACGGGCCATTGTGGGCGTGTACGGCCAGGAGAACAGTGCGTCCTATAAAGTTCAAGATCAAGCAGTGAACGGGCTTACGTTTCTTTAACAGCGGTTTGACGACACAGTTGGAGGCTATTCTCAAACAAGACACCAATTCGGGCGGTTGGCAGAACCTCAACGCATATATCCGGGCGATATCTGACGTGCGGAAAGGCAACATCGGCGTCGTGCGGTCGCCAATGCCTAAAGCGCGGCACGTCACCGTCGGTACTTCAGCACGCCCAAAAGGTCAAGCTTCGCAAGAATTGCCCCTGTGCGATTTCGCACGTTCACGGCCGGCCCAGACGATTCGGATTCAAGCAAAATCCTTGACTTTCTCAGGCTTTCGTTTATTCTGAATGATGTTCCCTGTTCATGATTGACAGGGCTCAATTGGGTCATGAATGCCCCTGCTGTGCGCGATAGCGTGCAACAGGGGTTTTTTTATTGACTCGCGGCCGTATTGAGTTTCTTCGATGGTTGTGCCTGGGGAGTAGAAAGACATGCTTGGTACGAAGACGCGTGAGCGAATCGAACTGTCGATTACGACTGTGTGGATCTGCTTCCTGGCCATCGTGCTGATGCGTCTGATGGACACGTTGCACTGATCCGCTCCTGAAGTTCTGTGAGCGGTGTGTTCTGGCGGACTCTTCTTTTGTCAGTTCTTCTGTTTGCAAACGTACCCCTATTAACGCACCACTTTCTCGGTGGCGCAGAAACGCAGGGGGCCCGGTTGACATGGGTGTGCATTTTGCACCAGAGTGAGTCAGAGAGTGCTTTAGCGACTGGAATGGCGATTCTCACAAACGTTCGATAGCGACGATTCATTTCTGCGAACGAACGTCCGTCGCTTGCTTGTTATACTTCACCCATTTTGCCAGCCGCCCATTGACGGCGTCTGTCACCGCTTGTGATGAGATGGTTGCGCCGCTTACCCCGTCGACTATGAGCGGCGGTTTGGCGGGCCTGTCGAGAAATGAGGTACGAAAGTCTGACGAGCCGAGTGCATCGTGGTCGAGCCCTTCACGCGATTGGAGTATCAGTAGGTCGACCACGCGGTCGCCCTCGACAACGACCACGCCGCGGATTAGACCTTGCATCCCCATACGATCGAAGAAGAGGGCTGCTCGTGAGCCTGCCTGAAATGCCGGAGGATCGGCGGCATCTGACAGCTGCACTTGCTGAATCTCTGTCGAATTGAGCAGATGCTCGGCCAGCTCCCGGTCCGTTTCACTTTGAGGCCGACGCAGTGCCATACAGAACACGACGACCAATAGCGCGGCGGTGAGGATTCTGGTTTTCATTAACTCTGATTGTTGGCGTCTCGGAGATGCGATTTCGCTTTGCGGATCTCTTGAAGGATGGGTCGCTGCGCGGGGCAGGTAAACTGACACATACCACACTCGATGCATTCCAACAACAGGTCGGTTGGCTGGTGTATCATCTGACCCGATGGCAATGCCAGTGGGCAAACTTCCTGGCAGCGGCCACAGCGGATGCAAGGATCGTGACTCGGCGCCGATATTTCGTCCGCTGTCAGCGCCAGAACACCACTGGTTCCGGCGGTAACGATAGCCCCGGGTTCAACCGGACTGCCCATGATGGGGCCGCCCGCAATCACGGTCGAAGTTTGGTCCCAGTCAACACCGCAGGCTTCCAGCACATGGCGAATCTCCGTGCCGAGCGGAACGACATAATTGCCCGGCCGCTGAACGGCGTTTCCATCGACGGTCACAACTCGATCGACAAGCGGCCGATGCTCGCAGACGGCACGATGCAGGGCTCGAGCGGACTGGACGTTGAGGACCACCACACCGACGTCACTTGGTCGACCACCTTTGGGAACCTGACGGCCCAGCACCTTGTGAATCAAATGAGACTCGTAGCCGTCCAAAAAACTGTCCTTAGCGGTCTCGATCGTACCCTGGGCAGCGCCGACGGCTTGCATCGCCAGCCGCATCCCACATTCGACTTCGTCGCGATGTTCGACAAGCACGCGGTGATCGCAGGTCAGATACGGTTCGCTTTCGCAGCCGTTGATGATGACCCAGTCGATCGGAGTCGCGGGACTGAGTTTCACGTAGGTTGGAAACATCCCGCCGCCCATGCCCAGCAAACCGGCCCGACGCGCGATGTCCACAATCTCCTCGGGAGCAAGCTCGGCGGGATGGTGGTGCTTATACCGTCGGCCGGGAGTGGAATCGTCTTCAACCAACAACTCCAGGGAACGAGCCGATCCGTTGCCGATCTTCGCCTGCCCGTTCGTCGGGTGGCCGTTGGCTGAAACGGTGCTTAGCAGGGGTGCGTGAGAACAACGGTACCAACGATCATTGCTGGAACTCTCAGCAACGAGGCAGCCGGCCTCAACACGATCGCCCGCGGAAACCAGCGGCACCATCGAGTCGATGGGCAAGCGGACGCGCCGGGGCGTTGCGAGAAGCTGAATTGGCGAATCTGCGGTTTGTTTTAGTCGGGGAATCTTAATTCTAAGCTCTCCTCGTCAGGGCGATGGCATGATGCGCATTGATCTTGAAAACGCTGCACGTGGCACTCGCTGCACGCAAAGCGGTGGCCAGTGGCGATCAGGGCGTGTTCGTCTCGTTGACGCCAACCACAGGCAGGACTCCGGAAGGCCTCGGTGTGCCAGGCCGGCGGCGTCTTGAGGTGACAGTCGTCGCAAGAATCTTGCTGGTGGCAGCCGATGCATTGCTGTCGATGGAAGTGGGCCGCCGGGCCATGTCCGGTTTCGATGAACTCGGCTGTATGTGTGCGGGGTGCGGAATCCTTGTGACAGACCGCGCAGTTGTTGTCCTGGCCGCACGGGGCCTTGCTGATCGGGGTGTCGGCCCAATCGAAGGCCAGCGTTCCCGTAACGCACAGAATTGCTACCGCTGCCAGACCTTTCATGGCGTTGACACTCCTTCTCGGCTGGCACCCAGGTCGATCCACCGAATGAAGGTCTGCAACTGGTCTTTCGATAGCGGGGTCTCCGCCGGATGAGGCGCCTCGCCAGTAAGCTCTCGTGGTGCGTGCAACTCCCGGCCGTAGAGTTTCTCGATCAGATAACTCTTGATCGCCAGAGATTCGCGGTGCTCGACGAGGCGACGCAGCGCCTTGAACGCGCCGCTGCCAGAGAGGTCCAATTCGGCTGCGAGTTGCTGTTGGGAGTGGCAACCGACACACTTGCTTTCCAGAATGGGGCGCACATCATGCTCGAAATCGATCGTAAGGACGCGTAGGCCCTCGCCGCCGGAGTAGTTCGCGGGAAGTCGTTGTTGCTGATGCTCCGGGTCCCACTGGGCCAGCGTTTGCGAAGCGGAAGTGATAACATCGGGTCGGCGGAGCGTGTCGGCCGGTTTTCCGGTGAATCCGCCGTGGCAACCGCTACAGGTCTGTGCAAAGAGCGTGCGAGGGATCGACAGCGTATGTTTTTCGCCAGGGTGACAGTAGAGCCAGCGGTGCGGAAATCGCAGCGCCATCCCTTCGGCATTGAGCGACTGCATGTCGAAGCTTAATTCCGACGGTAATTCGACGTAGAAGGAACCATCCTCGGCCAGGGGAACCTCGGCGAGAATCGTTTGAATCGGCGGTCCCGTGTCGCCTTCGTGTTGCGGGCTGGCGCCGATGATGCGGACGGCCGACACCTGATCGATTTGCGGTGTCAGCTCGCCGCAGCTGGGGCACATCCCGACCGCCAGATGATGCTGACCCATCGGGGCAATTTGCTCGAAGAACGACTCGAGCAGCGGCAGATCAAAGACCTTCAAAACGGCAGGTGTGCCTGACTGGTAGCCGGCAAATCCACGTACGCGCGTAGGCGGTCCGAACAGGTCTTCCTGCAGCTTGAGCCGTTTCTTCACCGGCTCCTTAAGTCGCACCACGACTGGACGAGGCCAAAGTTCAGATTGCGACCCACCTGCCACCAATTGCCGCTTGAATTTGCCCGGGCGATATCCGTCTGCCGATTGGAAAGAGGGGTCGGGAATTAGGCGAAGGATGTCGAAGTCCGGCGCTACCTCTCGATCGGCCAAATCGACCGGACCCTTGGCATAGGCGACCAGCATACTTCCGTCCGGCATCGGATAGGGATCGCGATAGACACCACCGCGAGAGATCCCTCGACACGTGACCTCCGGGTCCAGCGAGATCCAGGCTGGAACGAACCGATGTTGCGAACTGTCGGGGCGACCTGATCGATAGGGGTGATCGAGATCGTCGGACGGATTGTCCGGCTCAATCGAGGGACCGAACTGGTGATCCGAGAGCATGAGCATCCCGCCCCACCATGAATTCGCACTCCGGCCGATGCGGATTTCCAAGCCATTGGACAGCTCTCGGTCGTCCGAGAAGATAGGAACGCCGGAACGCGAACCATTGTGGATGTGAACATTGGAACCGTCGACGTGTGTGCGGAACAACGTGCCGTTGAACAGCGGCCGACCGTCTTGCCAGCCCGTACGCAGGGCTGTGAAGACAATCTCCCCGGTCGAACGCATGGTAGGCCGCCGTATCTGGCTGGCCGCGAAGCTCATCTGCTTGAGGGTGTTGTCAAACGTATCGCGCTCCTGGCCAGCGGGCGCGATTCGCATTCGATAGGCGTCGTACTTGGGAGCCATCCTTGGAGAGCCTGCGACGACGTAGTGGGTTGTCGAATCGCACCGTCTTGGATAGGGTCGATCGACCAGCAGCCGCCCCGACTCGTGCCGAACGACGGTGCGCTGCTCTCCTACGTTGGTTCCGCGAACGATCCGCACGGTTCGACCGTTGAAGGTTCCCGGGCGCTGGGTGAGCTGATGGTCGAGAAGCGCCTGCTCCGCTGCTTCGTCGACTTCGCCCAGAAAGCCGGTCGGACTCGATTCACACCAGTGCCCGGCCAGATTGGATGCCATCACCAGACAGACGCGGGTCAGGTCGTCGCCCGCTGGGTCATCCGGATCGGGGACGTACAGGGGGTCAAGAAAGTGAACGCCCGGCTCCGTCGAGAAAGTAAGCTGTCGGGCAGCTCCGGAGTCGAGCTGCAGCTCCCAGATATTGAAAGGCTCGTCTGCTCTGCGACGCATGGCGAAGGCGACTCGGCGGGCGTCGTAGCTCACACTCGGCGCGCGTAGGTCCGCCGGACCCTCGGGGTGCAATGGGGCTGAGAGATTGATCTCCTTGTCACCACGTTGCCAAATCAAGTCGGCGCCGGGCAGGAATTCTCCGTCCTCGAAGAACCGTTCAGGCGTAGCGCGTGGCCGCCGCACGAACACGATTCCCCGCAGCTGGCCATCGATTGGCTCACCAACACGGCGGCTCCTCTCGGCCGACTCAAGCTCGAGCCAGCGTCTGAGCACCAGATAGTCGGGGTCGCCCTTTTCGAAGAAGTGGTTTCCCCCCTTGTGAACGATGCCTCCCTGCTCGACCGGAATGTTCTTTAGCAGCTGCTTCGACTGCTCGAGGTCGCCTGCCAGGTGGACTAGCCTGCTGGCGTCACCCAGCATCGCTTGACGGTTCGCACGGTGGATATCGTTGGTAAATCGGGCCGCGAGGGCCGGCAAGCCGGGATCGAGCTTCAGATCCATGAACGCCAGTGGACCGTGGCAATTCCCTCCGAAGCAGGTCTTACGGGCCAAGATCGGCACCACCTTCTGGGCAAAGAACTGTTCGGCTCCTTGCGAAAGAGGCTTGGATTGTTGCGGGTCGGCAGCGATCTCCATCTCAACCCACTCGGTCAGCGTCCTGAAATCGGGGTCGTCGAGTGTGGCGAAGACTTCCGGGTGGAGGCTGCCGGAGTGCCTCGTCGCTAAGGGCTCTCGCAGCAAAGGACTCGCCAGAGGCGGATTGGTGCGATCGATTGGACGGAAACTCTTTGCTCCCTCGATTCGTTCTGTCGAGCATCGGTGATAGGCCAGCTTTTGATCTTCAGTGCGAATTCGTCCGCTCTCGTCCGCAATCCAATGGAGGTGCGTTCGCAGGGACGGTTGCTTCTCCATGGCGTGGTACGTGTCAGCCGTGTGTCCATGACAATTGCCACAGCGGCGGTCCAGGATCGGTGCCACACGCTCGGAAAAGAAGCCAAAACGTGAGTCCTCCGTCGCGGCAGTATTAAAGCGATTATCTGAGGATGAGGACGGACGGTGCCGACGCGTCACGTACGTATACGCCGCGTAGGCAAGATTGCCGAACAGCGCCAGAACTATCAGAAGCAGCGCTGCGCGTTTCAGTTGATCCGCGTGACTGGATGTCATGGCACTACCTCCAGGCGGCCGCTGTCGAGACGGAGCCCACTGGACGAACGCGTGGAGCCGTCCTCGAGTACCATCAACGCTTCCGTGTCGTTACAGCTTTCGACATAGGCCAGCCCCTGCTCGGGACCCATGACGAACAAGGCGGTCGCCAGTGCGTCGGCGCCGATAGCACGTCGCGTGATCACGGTGACGCTGGCGAGTTGGCGAGCAGGCCAGCCGGTGCGGGGATCAATGATGTGGGCGTAACGGACATCGTCGATTACCGAAAACTGCTGGTAATCTCCACTCGTGGCAATCGCACGATCGGCGACGCCGTAGACCGCAAGTAGTCCGCCACGGCGTGGATGACGAATCGCAACTTGCCAGGGAGTGCCGCCGCGCGATCCGCTGATCAAAACGTCCCCGCCGGCGTCAATGATGAAATTCTCGAACCCGTGCCGGCGCAGCAGTTCCGCCGCGCGGTCGGCGGCGAATCCCTTGCCTATCGCACCGAAGCCGATCTGCATGCCAGGTCTGGCGAGTCGGACCGTGCCCTCTTCCAGAATCACACGGTCGTGGCCAGTCACTTCAAGGCATCCACGGATTTCTGCTTCCGTGGGAAGGATGCGCTCTTCTCTGGCCCGTTTCCAGCGCGTAAAGAGTGGGCCACCCGTGATGTCGAACGCCCCGTCGGTACGCCGGGCCCATAAGAGCGACGCTTCGAGCAGCTCGTGTAGATCGGGGCCGATGTCAGTCGCTCCTCGCCCAGCCGACCGATTGACAGCCGAGGTTTCGCTTTGAGAGTTCCAACTGCTGATCTTTGCTTCCAGCGAAGCGACGCGGTCGAACGCGTGCTGGATTGCTTTGGCCGCTTCGGGCTGACGACCGGACGCTGCCCAAACCGAGAGGTTGAAGGTGGTTCCCATCAGGGGCCGTGTGGAACGCACGACGGCTCCCTCGGCACTCTCTCGTGCGGTCTGCAGGTTGTCCGCAGCGGCTTCTCCGTCAGCCGGATGAGAATGGGCCAACCAAGCCGCGGTCGCCAATACGATTGCCGCGGTAGCTATTCGATGGAGTTGATAAATTCCACTAAACATTCGATGTCCCAAACAGAAAGGTGTGAAGTAGTTCCATGGGTGTCCGGTAATCCGTCCAATTCATTCAGTCCGATTTCTCTGCCTTCAGCTCGAGGTGCATCGTGGCGTGGCTGTGTGAAGCGGCGCAGTGCCGGGTGGTCCGGCGTACAGACAACCTCGCGCATGCTGATCGCGTGGCCGTGGTGAAGGAACTTTGGCGGTCGAGCCCAAATTCCTCGTAACGACGGTGCGACAAAGAAGCCTTCGTGGCTCTCGACTCGGCCGGTGTCGCCCGCATCCCAGGGACGCTCGAATCCGTTCAAATAATCGATTCGGTCGGCGCTAATAAGCGTGTGAACGTTGTCGCGCCGCGCCGCGCTAACCAGCGGAGGGAACGACTTGTTTTGGTTGTAAACGTGCACCTTGTCCGTAAAGGTGGGAGCCGGATGACAGCCTGCGCAACCGACTTTCGGATCGGTGAACAGCGCCCGACCGTGACGCACCATGACGTCGTTCGGATCGACCGGGTTGGGCAACAAGCGAGGCTCGCCGCCTTGATAGGCGCCGATAAACCGCTGGAAATCACGGAACGCGTAGGGGCGACCCAGATACTGTTCCGAGATCTGGCCGAAGTGGACTTCGCGCCGCTTGATCAGATCGGCAAGTTGAACGCTGCTTTCATCCCATTGCTTTCCCGTCGCGACGACGATCGCGTCTGCCGAGTTGCTGTATTGTTCCATCTCTTCGGGCGAGACCACGATCTGGCTGAAATCTCCGGCGGGTGTAACGCCTTGGAAGTCGACGAGCGGGTTATGCTCCATCATCATCGTCAGGGGTTCGTCCATGGTCAGTGTGCCCTCGACGAAAAACGGAACTTCGTGAACCAGATTGCGGAGATCCGGAACCTCGCGGCTGCCACCCGTCCGCTCCTGGCCATCCCGACTCTGTCCCATCACCTGGCTGACGCTCCAGCGCCGGCCGTCGCTCGTATCGCGGAAATGGCAATGGACACAGCTCTGGTCCTGGTCGACGGAAAAGACACTGGTTTGGACGAAAAACTCGCCTCGTTCGAAGTCGTTGGCAGGAAAGGGCACCGGCTCGCGGCTGACCGACAGCTCGATCGCGTGGCCATCGTCCAGATCGATGAATGTGATCGACTCGCCAAGATGATTGGCCACGACAAGCGTGTTCTCCGCGACGGCGATGCCGGTCGGTTTGAATCCGGTTGCAAAGACGCGGCCTGGAACCAATCGGCTCTCGGGCTCGGCAGCCAGATCCAGACGCCACTCTTGCACCTGGAATGTTCCAGACATCGTGACGTACAGATGGTCGTCCCGTTGGGCGATTTGCTCCGGAAACGCACCGACGACCTGCATGAGTGCGGCCGCGACGTCGCCTTTCTTGTCGCCGGCCAGTGCTTCGTACGAATCGGACGTGTAGCGCGTGAAGCGGTCGGTTGCCCGATAGGCGGCGACGTTCTCGACCGACGGATCGAGCAGAATAATATCGTTGGTAATGTCCCGAAATTTTTCCTGAGCCGTGCCGTCGACGTTGTCGAATTCTCCCAGCGGCTGCTGCTCGGCCAATGGCAGCGGCTTGCCCGTCGACAGATCGCGATAGAGCGTGAACTCGGCTTGGGGATGATCGCGGTCGGTGCTCTCGCGACCGGCGTCGTACGTCTTAGGATGTCCCGAGCCGAATCCCAGCGATGCGAGCACGAGATGACCGTCGATCGCCAGGACGTCGTTGACCGCCGATCGCGTGAAAATGCGACCGGTTTCCCGTAGCTCGATCAGGTCGATCACCGAGACGTCGGCGGAACCGGTGTTGGCGACATAAAGGGTCGTGCCGTCGGACGAGACGGCCAGATCTCGCGGCTTTTGCCCCACAGAAATTCCCGGTCCCGCGACCCCTTCGGCGATCCACTTGCGCAGCCTGGTGTAATCGGGGTTGTTGGCCAGGTCTTTGAAGACAATACCGCCGGCGTGATGACGACCGTCGACGGAGTCGGCCCAACCGCCGTCGCTAACCGAAGTGACCGCACGCAACAGCGGACTGCCGTCGGGATCGCCCGGAAAGGAGTGAACCACCGCACTGCGCAAGATCTCCGCGTCGTTCGGTCCGGCATAGAAATCTCCGGTCCGATACATGTGGCATCCCGAGGTGCCGCACCCGGCGCGGAAAATGGCGCTCAGCCCAACGCGTGTCCGTTTCTCGATCGTTTGCTCTGTGTGTCGAACGGGTGAATGCCCGCAACGTCGACATGCTTGCTCGGTTGCTTGCTCGTTCCAACCACAGGCATCGCAGAGCGTCCAGAAGTTCGTGTCCAATCGGACTTCGCCGAAGAACTCCTCGCGATTGAATCCTAGCGGACGCATGCATCCGGTCAGTTGATCGCCCCCCTCAATCAGATCGACTACGAGCACCTGGTTCTTCCAGAAGTTCGAAACAAAGGCGACCGCTCCCTCTGGAGAGAACACGAGGTCCTCGCAGTAGTAGGGGACGGGGATCTCTGAGATGACCGCGTCGGTCTTCACGTCGATAACCGAGAGGAAGTTGGAGTAGCGGTTGGCGACGACAATCCACCTGCCGGTCGGATCAATGGCCAGTCCGCAGGGATGAGAGCCGACGGTGATCCGGCCGGTTTCTTTCCGCTGGGGAACATCAAGAACCACCACTTCAGTGCCGGGCTGAATTTCTTTGCCGGAGAGCGTGACGTACGCTTTTCGGCCGTCGTGAGTTATGGCAACGTGGAAAGGTCGGCAACGCGACGGCTGCGTCGGCGCGGCGGAATCTGGATTGGCAACCGGCCGCAACGAGTGCCGTTGCCACGTGTTGGATTCGACCCGATCTACGGAGTCGGTCAGCTCGGAAGTTGGCGAGGGGGGAACGAGGCGCGCACGTCGCAGCGAGACTCCCGTGCCGATGATCAGCACGAGGCACCCCGTCAGTAGGAGAAGTCCGTCCCTTCTCAGCATCTGATCACTCCGACAGACTCGGACTCATGCGACCAGCTTCTCGACGAAGTGGCTGCACACCAAAGGGGCGCACAAGCGCCCGCTTCACGACATCTCTTTGCAAAGCAAGAGGAACAGCTTCCTCGGAATGTACCGAGGCACAACCGCGAACCTAACGAGATGTCAGCCGATCACGAGCTGACGAAAGATGAGAACTCACCGACCGGGGTGAGTAAAAGCGGCCGAGCTGGAGCCGCCTAGAGTCCTCCCTCAAGCCTATTTCGTCAGTCTCAGCACGTCAACGATTTTGCTGCTATTCGCGAGAAAAAGGTCGATTTGCCGGCTGGTGGACCATCTGACTGAGCCAAGTGGTACCAGTGACGGAAAACGACGTGGTGCGCCTGAAATCTCGACGCCATGGCAGCGGCCACTCGCTGACTAATCCGAACCTGGCCGAAGGAGGTTTTCAGCTGTCAGGATGCTCTGGGCGACATCCCGAAGCTTTTGATTTCCGTCTCGGGCTGTCTTGTTCAGTCGGCGGTAGGCATCGTCTTCAGAAAGACCCGCCCGCTGCATCAAGATGCCTTTAGCCCGCTCGATGATCTTGCGGTCTTCCATGGCCTGACGCAGATCGGCGGCCTCGCGGCGCAAATCTTGAAACTGTTCAAACCGACTCATAACAATGGAGATGGCGGTTTCCAAGTCCTGTTGCCCAATCGGTTTGACCAAGTAGGCCAGCACGTGACTTTCCCCCGCTCGGGAAACCAACTCGCGGTCGTGATACGCGGATACAAGAATGATCGGTATCGGACCGTGCTGACAGATCTCGACGGCGGCATCGATGCCGTCGATCTCAGGCATTTTGATATCGGTGATCACTAAGTCGGGCTGGGTGGTACGTGCCTGCTCGACGAGTTCCCGCCCGGTTGTCGCCACGCCGACCACCTCATGGCCCAACACCGAGAGCGTCTCCTGCAAATAGTCGCGAAGATCGGCCTCGTCGTCAGCGATAACGATTCTTAGTGAGCCGCTCATGTTGCATTCTTCGGCAAGGTGATCAAGATTTCTACTCCGCTGGTCGGCTGGCCCACGGCGATTCGTCCACAGTGGGCTTCGACAATGCGTCGGCTAATAGCCATCCCCAAACCACTTCCACGTGTCTTTCTGGAGAAAAAAGCTTCGAAAATCCGTTCTCTTTCTTCCGGCGAAAGTGGCGGGCCGTCGTTTGCCACGGTTATGCACACGGCCGCCGCCTCGTCAATTTCCGAATTAGAAAACGAAACGGAAATCGTGCCCGAATCATCACAAGCGCTCACCCCGTTTTCCAGGACGTTGCGAGCAACTTGCTCGATGCGGAACGGATCAACCTCGCACACAAGATCTATGTCGCTCGCATCCACGTGCATCTGAATGTCCCGCCCTACTCTCTCTGATTCTAGGTGGTCCCATGCCTGGTACAAGACATCTTTAAGATTGCAGGGCCGTCGATCCAACGTGATGGGCGCCGCATATTCCCGAACATGCTCGTAAAGACGCAACAGCTGGCGCTGAGCCGCCTGGATTCGGTCGATCAAGTCGATCGCATCGGGCTGGTCCTGCACACGTCGGGCCAACATCTCCAGGCAACCTTGGCTGCGGGCTAGGGCGTTGCGGCTTTCGTGTGCCAGCCCGGTGCTCACCTGGCCGATCGCGGCCAGTCGCTCGGCGAGCAATGCTCGGTCCTCTGCTCGCTTGTGTTCCGTAATATCCTGGCCGACCGCGATGATTCCAAGCGGCTGTCCTTCATCGTCCAACAGCCGCGTGAGATTCCAGAGCAACAGGGGTTGCCTGTCGGAGGCGGCGCAAACGGGGCTTTCAAAACTTCCTTTCGATGGATCTCCTGGCAGAGACCGCTCAGCCGCCGCGAACAGTTCACGGGAAGCCTCGGGGACGAACAGCTCATAGTAGTCTTCTCCCAACACCTCTTCGCGCCGTGCCGCGTGAACCCGTTCTGCCTCGTCGTTGAACTCCAAAATGCGGTGTTCCGGCGAAAGATAAACAATCACATTACCGGCCGTCTGGACCAGCGAGCGATACCGCTGCTCGCTGTCACGCAGTGCAAGCGTCATCTGTTCGGCCAGATGCAACGCCCGCGAGCGGCCGGTGGAGAGCATGGTCGAGAGACTCAGAAACAAGCCGACGATCAACGACAAACCGAGCAGCAGAAGCCAACGCGTCTTGTGATAGGGTCCGTAGGCCTCGGCGTAGTCCATTTCGGTTGCCATGGCAAAGCGAAGCTCATCGTTCCAAGTCCACGCGCCGACGACCTCGACACCCCGATAGTCACGGTAACCGGCAACATCGACGCCGGACTTTCCCGTCACCGCCGCAGAAGCCATGCGAGTGAGCGGCTGCTCGGTTCGGGGCAGTTGTGGGCGATAACCGTTTGCCATGTCACCGCCGGGGTCGCGGATTTCGAGAGTCAGCAGTTCGTGTTGATCGGATGCCAAGAGGCCGATTTCCTTGAGCTGCTCGTGAAAGAGGCTTTCGGTGAGCAGCTTGCCACTGTGATCGAATCCGTAGGTGTCGCCGGTCTCGCCGATGCGACCGAGTCGGGCAATCCGGTTGAAATCTCGCGCTGGAATGATCCGAAACGTCAATGCCGCAACCACGGCGCTTTGCGAATCTCGCACGGGGGCAGCCACGAACATTGTCGGTTGTCCTTCGACTAGTTTACCCGTCGCATCCGGCAGCGGGACATCTGAATACATCGGACGACTCAAGAGCGTCTGTCCCGCGAAGACTTTGGCGAGAAAGTCTCCCTGTTCAACGAGCAAGTTGGTCGAGCCGACGTTCAAGTCACGCATCGAGGCCAGACTAATGTTGTCCTGTGCAATGAGAAAAATACCGATATAGCCCCGTTTATCAAGGATTGGCTGCAGCGCGCTGCGGAGTCTTGCTTGAGCAGGGTTTGCCAACAGACTTGCACTGTCGTGCGGTTCACGGAGTAGCATCTCGACGTTGTCCAGCACCTCGGCCGAGGACGCCCAAGTCTGAGCGTCCTCTTTGTACATGACGACCAAATGGCGCATGGCCTCTTCAGAGGTGTTTAACACGGCGGTCAAGATACCTGCGACGTCGCGCCGCGATTGGGATTGGATCTTGTCAAGGACCAGCCAGGCAAACAGGCCGGCAATGAAGGTAAAGAGAATCGCCGCGGACCAACCCAATGGGCGAAGCCAGGAGCGGCGGGCTGTGGAAGCCCTGTCGATCGGCGCTGCAGCGTGGTTCGCTGGGCGATCGTTCTGCATAGTCCTCATCCTGGCAACTCGCCCCCAGTCATTGATTCCTGCTGCTCTTCAGCGGGGCGCTTCCGGTCTCTGATCATGGCATTCTGAAGGAGTCGGTTTGCGTATCGATCAATCAACGGCACAGACGCATTGGCTAGTAGCACAGCGTACACGACCCCGTCGGGATAAGGTGTGTAAAAGCGAATCAACATGGTAACCAGCGCAGCCAAGATCGCGTAGGCGACTCGGCCGCCTGGTGAGAATGGCGAAGTTACCGGGTCGGTCAGCATAAAAAAGGCCGCGAATAGTGAGCCGCCCCCCAACAAGTGAGCCAGTGGGTTTCCAGCCAGCCAAGGCGCGTGGCCAGTCATTCGGTCGCCCGGAGGAAGCAGCAAAGCCAAGAGCGAGAGCGTCGCCAGATAGCAGAGCGGGATCCGCCAGTCGATGGTCTTCAGTGCCAGCAAGACAATGCCGCCGATGAGAATCGCCAGTGGCATTGCCTCACCAAGCGTTCCGGCGTGGCGACTGAACAGAAGGTCAGCGACCGCGGGGGCGACCGAGTCGATTTCCTTGGCAAGTAGCGTTGCCGACGTCACGCCGTCCACCGTCCAACGTGGCGCGAAGAATTGGAGAGGGAAAAGGCCCATGAGCAAGACGCAGGCCAACGCGGCAGGATTAAACGGGTTTCGTCCCAATCCACCATACCAATGCTTCCCCAGAGTAATCGCGATCACGCCACCAAGAGCAGCGATCCACCAAGGGGCATTTCCAGGGAGCAGGCAGGCGAAGATCACCCCGGCAAGCACCGCGCTGCTGTCAAGGGCCCGTCGACGATCACACAGAGCGTCGGCCGCGCAGGCGGCGACCACTGCCGACACGATCAGCACAAGTGCGTGTGACCCGTAGCTCCAGATTGCGGCAGCCAAGACCGGCGCCAACGCCGCAATCGCTTGAACCATGAGCGCGCGGGTTGTCGAGCCACTGTGGATGTAGGGACCGCTGTTCATAGAAACACAACCGGCTGCAAGGTGTAGTAGAGGACCGCAACACTCAGAAGACGCGCCGACACAAGACGTACCCGCGAGAGAAGTACTTCTTCCGCGAAGCGATCTTCCAATCCCTCCATGAGTGCCGACACGGCGAACCAGAGCACTACCGTGCAAAAAACGTCCCATGGACCCTCGTAGATAGGAATTGCCAGCACGAGGGCCACCGGGGCATAGCGGGGCACTAGCAGACAAGCGGCGATCACAGCGACCGGTGTTGCGAATGGGCCGAGAGGTATTCGGTGGGCAGCAAGCGCAACTGCTGGGGCCAAACCAGCCAGCCACCACAACCGTGGCCGCTTGAGAAAGAGTCCCAGGGCCACGGCCAGAAACACAGCGTCGTATGGTCTCATTTCGCCCCTCCGACTACGACGAAAACTGAATCTACTTGGAGATCTCCTTGAAAGCAGCTTCTAGATGCCGCATGTTTTTTCGTTGATTGATCCTTGGAAGTCAGTTCAAGTTCATGGTCTGCCTGCTGCTTCATGATGTGGTGGTTCTCCGCGGACCGTTCAGCCTCTCCCTTGAGCACTGTATCAGTAAATCACGTGCCCTGGTTATCGAACGTGATCTTCAGTTCGGAATCTCGCCTAATGTGAGAATGCCTCAGCACGGTGGTAGTGGTTCGATCATAGATTCGCACTCGCCGCCAACGTCTACCGCTTGTCTCGGCGTGACAACCTTCGGAAGTTCAAATAGCACCGTGTGATGTAGACGCCACAGCCAAGTTGTGCTTTCTTGTTGCCCAGCTTGGTTTCAGATAACTCGCACTCCCTGGTAATCACTCATTCCATGACTCGCCGCGACCAGGATTTCGTCACAACCATCTCGTTCCAGTCGAGTAGCTAGTGGGTCATGCTCAAGTCGAGCATGATCTGACCTCGTAGCTTACCGCTGGCGTCCATCACCCAATACTGATAGGAATCTTAATCTACCGTCGGCATGATGCAACACTCCGACCATCCTTCTTGCAACTCCTTCCACCCTCTTCTGGAGAACACCGTTCGCTGAGCTGGAAGAGGGTCGACTGCCTCGGCTGGTGAGGCCGGTAGCCGGTTGTATCCTTCGGCGACAGGCAGACCACGTGACCTGCCCCCTTCAATGGAGTTCCTCGTCTAAGCGATAATGCTGGCGATAGGACGCAACCGAAGGAGGGCAATCAGATGCCACGATCGAAGAAGCATACAGCGGAGCAGATCATCGCGAAGCTCCGTACTGCTGAGTTGGAGCTTGCCAGGCACTCCGACATCAAGATGACGATGAAGTACACCCACATCGGCGTTGAAGACCAAGCAAGGGCATTGCAGAACATCCCAACGGCTGGGTTGGCATCCAACAATGATGGCTTAGAAAAATCCCGCTCCGGGTGTGAAGACGCGTCCCCAAAATCCTGGGAGTGCCCTGGGAGTGAATCAGGGGTCACAAATGGGCAATCTGTGTCATCTGATGGCAATGAGGGGGGTTACACCCTAAACGACGAAACCCCTGTCACTGACAGGGGTTGTGATCAAATTTCGTCGTCTGACAACAGTTGTCAAAAGTGGAGGCGGCGGGAATCGAACCCGAGACTCCGAATCCGCAAGTCTCAACTCCAAAAGAAGTTACGGATTCAACTCTTCAGCCGTCTGCACTATGCCTGCAGCCGTGCGACTCTAATTGCCGCTTCTTGGCACAAATAGACACAGACCTCAGCCAAATTATCGAGGCTTGGCCAACTCTGACGCCGGAGGTGCGCAGTGCATTAGTGTCGCTCTGCCACCAGTTCGCGAGGAGGCGCCCAACATGAAGCTCAGCAATTCTTCCCTAGATATATGGCTGATCCCCAAAAGTGCGAGCAACCACTTAGCCCCAGCATGCGGTGGTATCTGGGCCATTAGAACTCCACTCTCGCTTAGCGAAGCTGCCACCAGGAGGTAAACATGAATGAGCCATCGCCCAATTCTCAAAACCACATGAGCGCCGCTGCCAACCAGCAGACCGCCCCACAGCCGCCGCCTGAAGCTCCCGACGACGACCAGCCTGAGCCTCCGAGCGACGACCCGTTGGAAGTCCGCGTCTTGCGCCATGTGCGCCAAAGTGGTCTTTACCTATTCCGAGATCCGCTTGGGACGCCCTGCGTTCGCCTGCCGAACGATCCAACCCGAAAACGCTGGCCTGTTGTATCGGAGTATTTCGAGCGCTGGATAGCCCATTCATACGAAGAGCAGACTAGTGATATTCTTCCCGGCACAATCATAAAACAAGTGATCCGCGTGTTAGCAGGCGAGGCCGCTCAAAAGCCCATGGAGAAGGGTGATAAGCATGACATTTGGCAAACATTTGATGGGGAACCGGTGCTCCAAGCACTGATCGCTTTCATGGACGGGCATGAGGAGCTTTGGGAGGAAAGGACAAGACACTTGCTAGCCCTGCTCAAAGAAAGGGCTCACGAGGCTGGTATTTGGACCGATTCGCCGAAGTGGCCCAAGGCTACACAAGTGCTATCCGCAAAACTGAACCGGTACTCTGACCTGCTCAAACAAATCGGATTGAGATGCGAGGTGACTCATATGAGAAATGGCAGCTTCACTCACCTTGAATGGATGCCTGGTAGTGACGCGCGTGACACCGCGCCGTTTGAACCGCCACCGGGTCCGTCACGCTCAGGAGACGGCAATAGTACGTCCGGTGACGCTGGTGAGGCGGATGACGCTGATCCTTTATTCCAGCAGGCCGCCGAACGAGTCCGGCAAACTGATGCGGACTACATGAACACTACATCAAATGGAGATTCCGATGAATGAAATACAGTCCAACAGCCTTGATCCGGAGAAGAAATCCGTAGGCGTAGATCGCGCCAACATTCCTAACTCAGACGAGGAGATTATGACCACAGCTCACACTCCACTTCCAGACATTGATCGGTATCAGCCCCAAACGCGGGAAGAACTGATCGGTAACTATGACCTGAACAAGCATCTTTACAATCAGCTGTTAGCCCTTCGGACCGGCAGGATTGACAAGGGACGGAACACTCTCGTCGAAGGCGGTTCACGGGAAGGAAAAACTGTCACTATTCGATTCTTCGCACGGTGCCTGCTCTGTTTAGAGCTCTGCATGAAGACGTTGAATCCGGGCTGCGGAGGGCGATGCGAAAACTGTCGCATGAACACTGCAAGATATGGCGAAGAGGGTGTCTTCGCCCAATTGCGTGGGCATCACTTCCACTTCCGATGCATCGACTGCACGAAGATTGCCAATTCTCAGCAGCTCCGCAATGAGGTTAATGCAATGTGGGACTTCAATGGCGTCAAGGTTATTTACCTGGACGAGATCTCGCGACTGGAGAATCCAAACATGGCCCTGACCCTGCTGCCACCGATGAACGACCTCAATTTCATGTGGATTGCCAGTGGCATCTCTGCCCGAGGACTCGATCATGCACTCGTAAATAGATTTAGCGAGCGGCTAACAACAGAGCTCCCCAGCCTGGGAGAGCTTTCTGAATGGTTAAGCAAGCGATGTGTGGCGTGGCAAATCGATTGGGACCATGAGAACACACTTGTCCGTTTGGCGCAAAGGTCGAACCGTATACCTGGCCTCGCCCTGCAGCCGCTTTCTAAGGTGAACTGTGATCCGCAACGAACGCTCAC
>Ga0315336_1003052_pt1 | contig 23442 bp, 25 predicted proteins | sample ASW5metaG_FD_204512 | JGI IMG/M metagenome (GOLD analysis project Ga0315336, IMG submission 204512) | Ammonia-oxidizing marine archaeal communities from Monterey Bay, California, United States - ASW #5 | ecosystem: Environmental > Aquatic > Marine > Intertidal zone | place: USA: California... | reverse complement strand
GCCTTTAGATCAGCAGGCTTGGCTGTGTAGGTTGCCAGGATCGGTCGGGTCACGAACAGTGAACCCTTGGCTGCAAGCTGGCCGATATTAACGGGCGACACTGCTCCGGAGGTGTTGCCGAAGCTCACCATCAATCCAAGTGGTTGCAAGCAGGACAGCGAGTCGTCCCAGGTAACCTTGCCAACCGAGTCATAAACGACCGGAACGCCAGCTCCATTCGTCAACTCACGCACACGGCCCGCAAAGTTTTCCTTGTTATAGAGAATGGTGTGGGTGCAACCGTTCGCATTGGCGAGAGCCGCCTTCTCTTCGCTACTCACCGTGCCGATGACCGTCACGCCCAGTGCCTTGAGCCACTGGCACGCAATGAGGCCAACGCCGCCAGCCGCAGCGTGTAGCAGAACGGTTTCACCGGATTTCACCTTGTAGGTGCGGCGGATTAGAAACTGAACGGTCATGCCCTTAAGCAACAAAGCTGCAGCCTGCTGATCCGAGACATTATCCGGCAACTTCACCAAAGGGGCCGCCGGCATCACTCGCGTTTCCGAGTACGCGCCTGGAGGGCCACCGGCATAGGCAACACGATCACCGGCCTTCACATGACTAACGCCCGGGCCAACCGCCTCGATCACGCCAGCAGCCTCGAGCCCGAGACCGCCCGGCGTTGGAATAGGATACAGACCGGAGCGCATATAAACGTCGATATAATTCAGGCCGATTGCGGTGTTGCGAATACGCACCTGCCCTTCGCCAGGTTCGCCAACCTGAACTTCGCTCCACTTCAATACTTCGGGCCCGCCAGCCTTTTCAACAATAATAGCTTTGGTCACTTTTTTCCTCGATGGTTTGGTGGTGTTGGGCGCAGGCAACGGCGCCCCCGCCAGCCGCGCAGGTCTTTCCTGCATTGACGTGGCGCCGCCTGAGCCTCTTTGTGTGAGTCGTAACTTTTCCGCGACGACTTAGACTTCGCCGGCGGCCTCAATGTCCTTCAGATGCTGCCGGAATCCGTAGCCGGGTTCGCGCTGCCGCCGCGCCAGATACTCGCTGAAGCGCGTTTGCGCGCGGTAGCTTCGGCCCTCGCTCATGCCCTTAAGCTGACGAGCCTCAGTTTCGCGATAGGAAATTGCGGCGGTAACAATCTCCTCGAGTCTATCTTCCGGCAGAAAGAGGACGCCATTGGCATCACCAACGACAAAATCGCTCGACGTAATGGCATGGGTCCCAATCGTAGCGCGCCTAAGGACATCCGGCGGCCTAACGTGTAACCGCTGCGGACCCGTCGGCAATGAACCCAAGCTGAAGACCGGAAAACCGATGTCGCCGAGTTCTTTGCTATCGCGATGCAAGCCCCAAACCACAAAGCCGGCCATCCCAGCCGCCCTTGCCTCGAGTACGACGATATCGCCGATGCAGGCCTCATCGAGACGAGCTCCATTGTCGATGACAATGACGTCACCCGGCGACGAATTCTCAAGGGCCTCAAAAAATATATCGATACTGCCGACGTGACGTATCGGAAGGGCCCGTCCCGCACAACGCATGTTGCCGACCAGCGGACGCACCGCCGATGGCGCAAACCGTATGGGGACGCCAATACGCAAGCATCCATCTGCGAGATACGGCGTGGTGAGTTTATTCAGTTGATCGACCAACGCTTGGCTCAAGATTGTTCTCTCCATGCCTGGATCAAGGCGCTGGCATTGCGATCTTCGCAAAATCCGCCAGCTCGATACCTTGACCCTAGCAATCGATGACTGTTTCGAATATCATATAGTTATGAACTCACATTTTCGGAATTCAAAACTATGAAACCAAACTTTGACATGGACGCCTTGCGCACGATGGTCTTGGGACTCGAACTTGGAAGTTTTGCACGGGCGGCATCGCAACTTGGCCGTTCGCAGTCGGCCGTTAGCATGCAGTTGAAGAAGCTCGAAGAGCAGGCAGGACAACCTTTGTTTCGGCGGAACGGTCGCGGCCTCATTCCAACTGAGGCTGGCGAGTCTTTACTCAATTACGCACGACGGATTATCGCCTTGAATGACGAGGCCGCTGCATCGGTCGGCGCAACTGCCGCATCTGCATCAGTGCGGATAGGACTCCCTCAAGATTTTTTTGAAGACGTGATGCCCGACGCGCTCAGGCAATTTTCGCAAAAACGCCCAGCAATTCACGTCGAAGTCCGCGCCGGTCGCAATTACGCGCTTGAGGAAGAGATACACTCCAGCCGGCTCGATGTCGCACTGGCCTTCTTTAAACCGAACTCATCTAACCATGGCACCCTGATCGCTTCTCTCCCGATGATGTGGTTTGGCGGAAAGGGAATGAGCCGGTCCGAAGTGAAGGATCCGGTTCCCCTTGTGGTGTTTGATCATCCATGCCTGTTTCGCCAAGCGGCTTTTCAGGCACTGGAAGGCAATACGCTTCGCTGGCGACTGTCTCTCACGACGCCTAGCCTGCCTGGCGTCTGGGCGGCTTTACTGTCCGGATACGGAATCTCACCACGAACCAGCCATTGTGTCCCATCTGGCATTCGCGACGTCGGCGCAGAGTTTGGCCTTCCGTCACTTCCCGCAGTCGAACTACGAATGCTAACGGCAAGCCAATTGTCTCCTGCCGCTTCGGATCTGCGGGATGCACTTTATCAAGTTGTCCAGAAGCGAGTTAGCGAGAATATTGTCGAGCCGCGGAAGGCATCGAAATTGCAGAATGAGAAACGCGCGGCTCAACGATAATCTACTTTTTTCATTCTTGGACACAGTCCGATAGCGATGCCTATCAGCACTAGTGTTATCAACGCAATCAGATGGCTCGCGACCCTATATCCGGACAGCTGAGATGACGATTCAAGCGATCCTCGCGTTTTTGACCTTCGCGGTGGTAGCCGCCATTACTCCTGGGCCGAGCAATATTATGGTAACGGCAACGGCCGCAGCCGTTGGCTTTTGGCGTGGTCTCCCATGCCTGCTCGGCGTATGTATCGGCATGGCCGCTCTTATATTTTGTGTTGCCCTCGGGCTCGGACGCCTTCTCAGTTTTCACCCGAGTATCGTACCGCTAATGAATTGGGTAGGTGCCGGTTTTTTGCTTTGGCTATCATGGAAAATCGCAACTGCCGATGTTGTCAACGACGTCCAAAAAAGAAGAGTGGTTGGCTTCTCCGACGCTGCATTTTTTCAGTTGATAAACCCGAAGTCATGGATTGTAAGTATGAGTGCGGTCGGCGCCTATTTTAACTTAGATTCTGTGGGCATCGTTCTTCATGCTGCAACGTATGCGTTGCTTTTTTTTGTAGCCGCCATTCCTAGTTTACTAGTCTGGCTTCTATTCGGCTCATTCCTTGAACGACGCCTCTCCGAACCTTCCACTGCGCGCGCTTTCAACTTAGCAATGGGTCTCCTGCTAGCCGTATCGACGATCTTTATTCTGGCATAACGGAAATATTTTCTCGCTTTTACCGAATGCAATCTTTCGATGAGCTCTATGTCTGGTAGGTGCTATGGAATTCCACCTAACGACGTCGTCTGTCGTCAAAGTGGATCGATATTGGGCGCAGCGTCAAAAAATCCCACGACTTTTTCCAATCGGCCATCCGCCCCAATCTCACCGAAGTCGATCGACGTATCGTCAACTGTCCCGTCATATCTAACTAACCGCCACAAGAATCGCACCACATTATGATGCGCATCAATGCCGCTTTGGAACTCCAAGCGTGCACCCGGTCGGCCCGATTGAACCTTCGCAATATGCTGAGCGAGTGCATCCCGACCCGAAAGCCGAATGGAAGGATCGATATACACCGCTTCAACGCCCCAGCAACGAACAAGCAATTTTTTTCTATTGGCGACGTCCGTTTCGTTCCACGCCATCATGTATGTTTTAACGACTTGCTGGATTGCGCTTTCATGCATGATCTGGAAATACTCATTCTGGCTTCGGCATCACGACATATTCGCTGGCAATGAGTGCTCGTTTATTCATCCGAGGCAATATGCCAAAGTATCCCCGAAGGATCCCACACATAGGCGACCCGCAAACCCCACGGTTGGAGAGTTGGCTGCCGCGGAGGAACAACTTCAAAGCGCTTCTCTAGGGCAAGTCGCGCAATATGATTCCACCATGCATCAATATCTTTCACTAGAACCTGCATCATAAGATTTTCGGCGAGCTCCTTCACGTAAAAATCCTGAAGGAAAAATGAAAATGCCGATGAAGCGCTTCCAAGCCGCATTTCCAACGATTTCTCATTTATCTTAGTCGGCTGAAAACCCAAACATTCGTAGAATCTTCTACTATTCTCAAAATCTTTAGCCGGTAAAAACGCGCGCATCTTGAGGATGGCCGCGACTAACTCCTCGTTTGTCTTCATTGCATCGACCCTTGCGCGAGCGCTATTTCACGGCACGCGACCTTACAGATTTTGTCCGCAGAATGAAAAGTAATGAAAATGGAAGCTCACCTTCACGCCGTGGTCCGATCTACATCCGGTCTTGGTAAATGGAAACCCTGATACTGAGAAAGGCAGATATCAGAAAATCGGGTTGAACTACCTAAAGAATACTTTGCGATCGAGATAGCGTTTACTGCAACACGGCTCCTGGCCAGCCAACTTGAGGGTAAAACACCTTACCTACCGCTGCTATTGCGCCCATCGATGACGTAACGTCTAAAGAAGCAGAACGAAAGCGATGCCTCTAAGGTGACAAACGGTGTCCTGTGTGCCTTGCTTCGATGAGCTGCAGCGCTTTTACCGCGCGCGGCTATATGAGGCACAATGTCCCAATCTTTTAAGCTCGGTGATCTCGTCAAGAAGCGGGCTGGTTACGAGTATCCCGGGGTCATTGTTTCAGTTTTCACGACGCGTGCCGGCGCGGTTCGCTATGTGGTAGAGGCCGATCACACCGCATTTACCGGAATGCTTCATGTTTTTAACGGAGACCAATTGGAGCTTCGAGGCTGACTAATTTGGAAGAAGAGTATTCGGCGTGACGGGGCAACAATCTCAATAGTATCTCCTGCGCTATTTGAGGCGACCGTCGTGGCTCTTCCGCTTAAGGCTCATCGCGCCAGCACGACGAGGATGGTCACCATTGGTAACGGCGCCGCGATATGGCAGCTTATGAGTATGCGGCCTGGTCTACCGCGCCGGACACCACTGCACTTATCATGTCGTACGTGTCTCCATTGCTAATACTTTTGCAACTCCAGGCCTTTGAGATGTTCGAAGCCTGTGCTCCTCGATTTTTGGAAATTTACTGATATCGACACCATCAGCCTCTAACCATTGCGCTAGGGTAAATAAATAGGGATCGCAGATCGTATAAACGTCACCCATTACCCATGGCCCGGCAAACATATTTTGCTCAATCGCGGAAAAACAATCCCCAACAGATTGAGGAACCTTTCTTCGCATTGCTTCGATTGCAGCTTGATCGTCCGCCCAACGATAGCCTCGCATCCGATGCGCGTGCGCGATATGCACAGTTGAGCAAAGATAACTGTTGAAGCTCTGAATTTTTGCAAAGGAGAACGGATCGTTTAACGGCGCTAGTCTGGCGTCTGGAAAGCTCTGCGCGACGAAGGTGAGAATCGCCGGCGTCTCTGTGAGAACCCCCTGATTCGTCACGAGCGCTGGCACTAAGCCTCGCGGATTGATTTTCAAATAGCCTGATTTGCGCTGCTCCTCGGCGCCAAAATCGACGCGGATCGCGGCGTAATCTGCACCCGCCTCCTCTAAAGCAATGTGCGATGCAAGCGCGCAGGTATGAGGAGCGTAGAAGAGTTTCATCGGCTGGTGCATTTCGGCGCTATTTTTCTCGTTTACCATTTAGGGCTTGGCATTAGGTGTTTTTGTTCGGTCGAATATTGGCCATTGTTGCGATACTACTGGTAGTTCGATTTTTTTTCCGGTGAGCTTTTGAATGGTGATTGCATAAACAGAAATCTGATTGAGACGGGGAAAGAAATTCTGCGGACGCCCCCACTCCGGCTTTCCATACTTCGACATAAGATGCTCACAGAACCGTTGCTTTATTTCTTCATTCTCAATTACTGCAATCTCTCCATTCAGTATCACGCTTTGATAGGCGAGCGAAGAATCACACTCAAAACGTCCGTAGGCGTAAACCTGATCCGGCTCATCGACGCCAAAGCAGACCTTAGAGTGGTTGTCGATATTGCTTCGGAATAGGCCCTTTGCTCGAGTGCTGTGCAAATAGACCTTGTCGTCCATGAATACATAAAGCATCGGCGTACAGTGAGGTTCTCCACCCTCCCCCACAGTTCCCAGCCAACCGCTAAAACCCTGCTTGAGTGCATTGAGGGTTTGCTCTTCCGACATGATTAGATCATGCCTTCTCATGCCAGGCGAAATGCTCAACTCGTTTCTCCATACGATTCACATCCACGACAAAAATGCAGTATCATAAAGACCATTTTCTTTGACCTCACTGAACAAAACGGACTCAGGATCAAACGACAACCTTGTGCGCGGCTTTTTGGTAGCCTGCTCCGATCGCAATCAATCCGTTTTCCTTCACCTCAGAACTCATGCAGTTCGTTCGTTGTGACACAGGTCCGCAATCCTGCTTCATCCATCGTAACTTGCGAAAGCTCCAAATGCACTTTTGAATTCTAGAATCGTGATATTCGCATTTCCGAATAGTAAAATCTCACAAGCGTCGGCAATAAGGGCCGAACGCAACAATATCCCGGGCTTGTATGAAAGCGCGCGAATGTTCGCCTTTGTGTGATTGAGCAATATTGACCAACCGTGATTACGCATGTTTGCACAGAGCATCGAGGTCTTGGTCTGCCAAAACTACCAACTTTTCCGCCCTCCTGATCTTTCGAGCGAACCGATAGCTCTGTTGGCCGCCGCAGAACGGATCGCCCAACATCATCGGCGAACAATTGCGCTCCCGTACGGATGATTGGATCGCTTGGGTTCAGCACGTTAGCATTTGCATAGCAGCTAATATCGCGGTCTGACGATATCCATCAATGGCAGTAACAGTGCGATTGAAAAAAAGCCGCGCCATCAATTTTGATGGCGCGGCTAAGTTAAGGAGATGCCATTATTGGCGCCCGACAACTACAGCAGTGTTCAGCCGAGAAAAATCCAAAAGAACAGAAGTCAGACATCATCCAGTCGGAATACAAAGCGCAACCGAGGAACCGACTGCCAAGTCTACTACTATTTGAAGTCACTTGAGAGACCAGCAACGTTAAAGTCAGATATCTGGAACCTGAAATTGCATTGCGGACGTACCATAGGCTAACTTGAAGCGAGACTAACTTGGTTAGATTTTCCGCAAAGCTATAAGATGTCTGATATGACACCATTTTTACGCGATGCAGCACTTTCTGATGCTGCGGCGATCCTGCCAATCTTCAACCAAGCAGTAATGGAGACAACCGCCGTCTGGTCCGACAAATTGTCCGATCTAACTGAGCGGGAAGAATGGATTCGCACACGAATTGCACAACGCCTACCTGTTATCGTTTGCGAGATTGACAATAGGGTTGTGGGATACGCGTCGCTATCCGATTTTCGCACATTAGATGGATATAGGTACACAAAGGAAACATCGGTCTTTGTCGAGACCACTCAGCATCGACGGGGAATTGGACGCGCACTAGTCATGTCACTTCTACAAAAGGCACACCAGATCGATGCGCACGCAATTGTCGCCGCCATTGACGCCAACAATGCTGCATCCATCGCCCTTCATGAATCCTTGGGCTTCCGGGAAGCAGGCAGGCTTCGACAGCTCGGACGAAAGTTCGACTCGTGGCTTGATCTCATCTACATGCAAATATTGCTCTGAGCTTACGCGCGTTTTAAGGCAATCTAGATCGGTATGACTGTTTGTCCAGATCGTAGATCGATTGTAATTGCCAGCAATTCGAACACTGAATCTGCCCGGCATCTTCACACGCCAAGTTGCGGATGGTGTGATCTAGATCCATTTTGGTAGAAATATTTACAGCGTGACAACCAACCTTGACCGGAGCTGCCGCTATTGAGAACCTGCATTGATCTTAAACAACGGCGCTGAACTTACGTTTGAAGGCGAATGGATCGTCACTCCGACTTTCGTCGCAGTCAGCGCCGCCGCAGACTAAAGATGGTGCGATACAACTTGCCGAGGCTCGCGATGATCGAAGTATGCGGCGTCCCAATTGACGAGACTTGGAACGATTTTTGATACCTTGCGACTAGGAGCATAGATTTCTTGCGCAGAAAATTCGCGACCAAACAAATTTCAGGCTAATTCGATTAGCGCATTCCTTATTTCGCTTGTCGAACTTCAAATTCTGCGTTTCTGATTGGTCTGCTATAACTGATCGCACTGCTGTAGCTCGCCTTCTGAGAGCTTCATGAAATGAGACGAGAGAAATTTACTCTACAGTGACCAAATTAGAATTGGAGATCAAAGAGGGATCGAATTCGTTGTGAGGGAGGACTTTGAATGAAGCTGACCGTTATCGCTCTTACTGCTTTTGTGACCACCGACCTGTTTGCTCAATCGCACTATGCTGGAATGCAGTCACGCCCGATTAAGGCTCTTTCTGAACAACAGATTGCAGATCTCAAGGCGGGCCGCGGAATGGGATTAGCATTGCCCGCTGAACTGAACGGTTACCCTGGTCCAGCGCATATTCTTGAGTTGTCTGAGAAACTCGACTTGTCCCGCGACCAAATGAATCGTGTTCGACGCTTGTTCAGAGACATGAAGGCTGAGGCTCTACCAATAGGCGCGAGGTTGATAGAGCAGGAATCTGCACTGGATAAGCAATTCGCAAACCGCTCTATCACACCGAAATGGTTGAGGTCTGGAACCATCGCGATCGGAGTGACGCAAGCTAAACTGCGCAATACGCATCTGAGATATCACTTAAAAGCCGCGCAGATTCTGTCGCATCGTCAAATGCGGCAGTATGCTGAGCTTCGGGGCTACACGCCTAAGATGCCGTCAGAGCATCGTCATATGAAGTAAGTTTTCCTGTCCGTTGCGGTCAAAGGCTAACTTGCAGCTGTCGCGGGCTTTGTGTCGAAGAGCTCGTTCGAATCCTACCACTCTCTTTCAGTTATCGCTCTGCTACACCGGAAACGAGATGCGTTCATGAAAAACTAACATTTGTAAGGAAAGAGAAAATCTAGTGGCGTGAGATCCCAGATGCTCGCATTGTCGGTGCCCTCGACGCACTTGTAGAGCCCCTCGTCATCGGTCGTTACGACCTCGATGTTGGCTATATCCGTGGCTTCGCCCCACAGAACGCAGGCGCGCCGATCGGACACGAGATGACTGGTCGAGTCTCAGACATCGGCAGCAGCGTTCTGCGAGTGCGGCCAATCGATATCGTGATCGCACCGTCCAGATTTCCTGCGGCTGGTGTTTGATTTGTCGGCGCGGCTTTACAGGAAGATGCCTGAGCGTACCCATGGGGGCTTCATATGGCATGGAAAGAAACGGAGGCTTTGGCTGTTCTGCCGCCTATCTGGTGCGGGTCCCTTTCGCCGATGCTTGGATCGGATTTGCCGATACGGCGCTGGATGCATGGCGCGCCGTAGGAACGCCTTTGACACATCGCACATCGGGCGTCCAAATGTTCGAGCCCAGATGGATGCACTTTGTCCTATGTGTGTTCGTGGTACGTTTCACCCTGAGCACATCAAGACGAGATTCTTTGCGTATCAAGAAGCTCCGGAGGCTTGGATAAGTGGTCACTTGCGCGTTGCGGTAATTCGTTCTTGATCCAATTTTGTGTATCTGGTCCGCAAGAACGTGTGGATCTCCAGGAACCTAAACTCAGGCCAGCCTGTCCGGCCGTTTAACTTCGATCTCAACAAAAGCGATCGAATGGGGCGACCCGTTCATCACATCATGCTCTGCCCCGGACGTCCGCATATACGATTGACCAGCGACAAGAGGGACGTCATTGATTGATTTGCCATCATGGATGCGCAAAATTCCGTCGGTCAACATGACAACAAAATAGGGCCAACCATGTCGATGCCACCCTGTCACTGCTCCCGGTTCAAAATCCCACCGAGTAATGCGAACAGTTTCGTTGTCTTCTCTGACTGCAGGCACGGCCGGACAAATGCATCGGAACGCCATTGTATCACCTGCTTTCTACAACAATGAAGGGACACAGCGTTGAAAACGCTTAAATTCCAACTAGCGGCTCAGAGTCTAGCGCTACGTTTGCTCTGGTCAACGCGAAAACGGCCGCGATCACGAAATTCACCACGCTTCCCGATTATCGCGCGGAACGCCTTATCTCGCTTATGAACAAGATAGTTGTTTTAGTTCGCGAGCAATGAGTACTACCTCCCTGAAGATTAACCTGCCAGCGATTTCAACCGCGGTTTCACCAGATAGAGAACCTGGTAAGCTGCACCCGTCTCACGCTCAAATGGCTTATGCTCTGAATAATAATCCGTCTAATCTTCCAAATACGCGTATCCACACCTACCAAAACCACTTCAATTCCGAGTAGTTTTGAAACCTTCTGACACCATTCAACCTGCCGCTCAAATTCCGTAGTTGGATCAGCGTCGATTGGAATGCTCAAATCCTACAAATAGGCAAAGCGAGCATTCTCAGAACTGCCCTTCCGCGCGTCAAGAACGATGCAGTTTGGATGTCAGCGCGACCGACAGCATAAGTCACATTTTATATCGTCCATTGACTAGGAAATCGGGAAAAGCGCCGACCTGTTGCCACAGATAAAGAGATGAATAGCATCAGGAAGCTAAAGCGCGAGTGCTGCTAGCTTCTCCTCAAGATTTTCCATTGATTTCTCATCTGCCTACCAAACTCTTATCCGAGATCGCAGATAGCAGTTCGGATCCGAACGATGCCATCGTCGAGTGTGGAAGCTTCTCCGGCAAAATTTATCCTAAAGAATGGCGACAGACCGCAATCTTCGCCCGGCAGCACAACAACCCCCGCTTCATCAAGCAGAAACCTAGCGACGTCACGATCAGTGAACAAACCCTTTGCTTGCGCAACCGAAGACCGCAGAAATTTTTCGCACGAGATATAAGCGTAAAAGGTCCCGGCTGGTGATCGCACGCTCAAGCCAGGTATCGTCGAAACCGTCTGAACCACCTTGTCACGAACGCCGGCAAGAATGGAACGCCTCCGAGCAACCTCTTCCTGCGGTCCGGTTAACGCTGCCTCCGCGGCTGCTTGACTAACTGTGCTCGCATTTGACGTACTTTGCGACTGAACCTTGACCATATTTGCAATCAGCGCCGCTGGACCAACTCCATATCCGATGCGCCATCCCATCATTGCATAAGCCTTTGACACACCGTTGACCGTAAGTGTCCGCTGGGCCATGTCGGGAGCAGCCGAAGCCATGGTCGCGAACGACACCCCGTCGAATATGATGTGCTCGTACAGATCGTCTGACATCACAAGAACATTGGGGTGACGGCGTAGAACTGCCGCCAGAGATTCCAACTCCGCTGCGCAATAAACATCTCCCGTCGGATTGACGGGATTGTTGATGATGAGCCAGCGCGTGTGCGGCGTAATTGCCCGCTCAAGGCTTTCGGATGTCAACTTCCAGTTTGAAGTCCGCGATGTCTCGACAATGACGGGCTTTGCTTGAGCAAAAACGGCCAAGTCGAGATAAGATGCCCAGTAAGGGGCGGGAATAATGACCTCATCAACCGCAGTCACCGTGGCCATGAAAGCATTGAACATCACCTGCTTGGAGCCATTGCACACGATAATCTGATCCAGATCGCAATGCAGCCCGTTTTCGCGCGCGAACTTCCCCCGTATGGCTTCCTTTAATTCGGGACTTCCGTCGATATTGGTATAGCCGACAGGTACTGCAAATGCCGCCCGATTAGCAGCGTCGATCACGTGCGGTGGCGTGGGAAAATCAAGTTCGCCCGACGAGAGCAAAACAATATCTCGCCCCTTCGCGCGCAGCTCCTTGGCATGCTTTGCCAAAATCGATGCTGGAGACGTTTTCAAGGTCGAAATTCGACATGAGACCGGGATCATTTGTTCAACCTTGCGATAGAGCATTAGCGATCAGACCTGCGTTCACGTTGCCGCCGGAATCGATAAACAGAGTGGTTCGGCTCCTGGTTCCTACTCCCCTTGCGAGAATAGCGGTAGGCGCGACCGCTCCGCCCGGCTCAAGAACGAACCTAAACTCCGAGACGGTGACGCGCATCGCGTAAAGTACTTCCGGATCGGAAACGACTCCACGTCGCACCTTCCGATACATCAGAACAGGAAGCGTCAGTTTCCCCGAGGTTATAACCTGCAGCGGTTAGCAAATTGAGCCAGATGCTTGAACATTCCTCTCCTAACGGTCTGTGAGCCTACCAACGCTATTCACCCACCCTAGCTTTATCACTTATCGAAACTGTCGTTTTTGCTTTTCTGATTGGTTCGCAAGAATTGCGCATACTAACGTAATTAGGATTCTAAGATACTTTTGAGAGACAGGTGTATGGAAAATTACAATTGATGACTACCAGTATCAGGAAACCGCCAAAGGAGTTCGGTGCATGTTGAGAATGGAAAGCGGTTGCGGCGCTCCGGAAGTCAATCGCCTCCTAAATGCCGCACGAGTAGTTATCGCGGGCGTGCATTATTGTTGGCTCACTACAGAAGATTCCAGTGATGGCGTCAATGTACGTCCGATGGGGCGCGTATCTTCTATTGAAGATAACGAGAATTGGTGCATTCGGTTTGTGACTGATCGCCGTTCGCGAAAAGTAGCCGACATACGCCGTTCCGCCCGCAGCTCATTGATATTTCAAAGCAACCGCGATAACGGCTTTGTCACATTGATTGGCAAGGCGACGCTTATCGAAAGCGCCTCCGACGTCAACGCGCATTGGAGAAATAGCTTCAACGCCTATTTCCAGAGCGAAGTTGATCGGGCCAACGCTGCATTCATTGATGTAGATATAAACTGCATGGAACTATGGATTCGCGATGTAACGCCCGAGCCATTCGGATTGCATCCTACGAGAATACAAAAGGATGCTAACGGCGCCTGGCAGATTGCCCATAAAAGTCACGCCTGATTGTTGGCCTGAAGTGACCTTTCGAGCAAAAAGAAATAATATTTGAATCAAGCAAAACGGAATGCCCTGCATCAAGGTAGCTCGTTTTCTCGCTCCTTTAGAACTTTGAAAACCGCGCTCGCGCGCGCGATCGCTCCGTCATCTGCAGTAACAACACAGTCTATGAATCCAAATCCCGGCCCTGCCTTTACGACGCGAGGCGTAAATTGTAGCCACTGCCCAACTACGGCAGTAGCAATATAATCAACGGATAGATTGACCGTTACCCCACCAGAGGACGGAGCGCCAACGATCATAGAGCGCCGAGCGACATGATAAGTAAGACCCATAGCATTGTCTGCCAATGTGGCAATGACTCCGCCGTGGACCCAACCCCGAGAGTTGCAATGCGCCGAACCGACCAACAACCCAATTTCAACCAATCTGTCAGTCGCGCGGGAAAAGAGAGGCTCCCAAGGATCCGTAACGGGACTCTTCCTAAAGTGGGAAATAAAGCCTGAGCGAGGTTGACTCGTAGCGCTATCATCATTTGGAGTGTGAGGCATATGATAGCATCGAGCGAAGCAAACTATGCGTCAATCAATGATTTGGAAAGCTCGCTTGCGAGATCTTCAACCGCACGATAACCTGCACCGAGCATGTCAAGACGCCCGCTACCGCTCCGGTCTATTGAGGTATTTACCGTCGCTGCCAAGACACTGAGCTTTACGCTGGCAGCAGACACACTGGGGCTCACATTGTCAGCCGTGAGTCGCCGAATACACGATCTAGAAGTCGAGCTGGGCGTTAGACTTTTTAGTCGGTTCAATCGTCGTATTGAACTTACGGCTGCCGGTTTCAGCTTCCACGCAGGCATCGCATCTGCATTTAACACAATCGAAATTGAAATAGATCGACTGCGAACACGAAGCGACCTTCGATATCTAAAAATATCGACATTGCAATCGTTCGCTTCGGCTTGGCTTGTTCCACGATTAGCGGCGATTATGCGTCAACATGCAGATCTATCAATAGTGCTCGAGACGACGACAAATCTCGTCAACTTCGATAATAGCGACGTGCACGCGGCAATACGGTTTGGCAACGGAGACTGGGGGAAACTTATCACGCATCGGTTACTCGAGCTAACTGCCTTTCCGGTATGCGCTCCGAGCTTGGGTCATCTTTCGGGCCGCATAACACCGGCAGTTCTAGATCAGTTTGTCATACTATCGATCGCGCAGGCACCACAGATTTGGAGTGAATGGTTTTCATCTATTGGCCTTCCCAATTACACCCCGCGAGCGGTGCAGCTTTTTGATAACGTCGAAATACTTTACGAAGCTGCCAGCGCAGGGATGGGTCTGGCATTAGGCGTAGATGTTCTCGTGCAGCGCTATCTAGACTCGGGACGTCTTGCGCGCGCGTCTGAGACCTCTGTTAGCCTATCCAGTACCTATCATTTGGTGTACCGGACCCGCGATAGGGATATAAGGGCGCTGCAATTATTAAGGGACGCTTTGCTGAAAAAATAGGAAGCGTTAACGCCCTTGTCCGACAGAACGCTGATGAACAATTTTAATAAAATCATTGCTAGCTTTGCGGCGCTCTCTTACGAGAAGGCCGTCTGATGTCATTTTTAGTATTCTTATTGATGCGCACCATCGCGAAATCGCGCGACGGGATGTTTTACGGTCGCACAATAAGATTTGGTCTCCTGCAACAACCAGCGGCGAAAAACATCAACGGCAGGCCGGCTTTCCCTACCTTCGGGTCCAACCAGCCAATAACCCACCTCAATGTCGATAACCGGTTCCATTGCCACCACCAATGCGCCTGACTCTAGCTCGGGTAAAATCATCGGTAGCCGCCCAAGAGCAATCCCCATTCCTGCTACAGCAGCATCGTACGCTAAGTGGGCGGTATCAAAGTGAAGCTCGTAACCTGCATGCGGTTTTCTTCCAGCAGATCTTCTCCACGATCCCCAGTCATGCTCTAAAAAAGAAACGCAAATAAATGTTGCGGAAGACCAATTGATAACCCCAGCCTTGGTTATTGTCGAAAGATATGATGGAGATACGACTGGAATCAAGCTTTCTAGAAACAGCAATTCAGAGTTCGCGCTCGGCCACACTCCTCGGCCAAACCTGATTGATAGGTCAGCAGTATCATGCGGAAAGTTTACCAGAAGGTGGGATGTGTCAATTGATAGGCGAATTCCAGGATGCTGCTTGCGAAAACCAGACATCCGGGGAACGAGAAACCGCTGAGCAAAGGTGGGCACGACACTGAGCATAACATGCTGATCCGTTGGCCGGCCCGGTAGCCGCTCCGCGCCGGATGCAATCATCATTAGGCCATCGCGCACGTAATCGACAAACGTTTGGCCGGCTGCGGTTAGCGCTACGCCCCGCCCTTCCCGCTTAAACAAGATGGTTCCAAGATGCTTCTCGAGAGAATCGATAGCATGGCTCACCGCACTTGCGGTCTGCCCGAGCTCAATGGCCGCTTTTGAGAAGCTCTCATGACGGGCCGCCGCTTCGAATTGGCGCAATGATGCTAAAGGTGGAAGTCGTAACGACACGAGATGACATCCTCAGATCTGAAATAGCCTCTATGCTTAGAATTGAGGTGGCCGCTTTTCAACGAAAGCGCTTATGCCCTCTCGTCCTTCCAATGATGCTGCTGCATTAGCGATTTCGCGCCCCTCGATCTCCATCTGCTCTTCCAAACCATTGCGTAGCGAGCAAAAGAGCAATTTTTTTACGACTGACTGAGCATGCCTCGGCCCCTGTGCCAACGACCGGCAAATGGCCAACGCCTCATGCTCAAGCTTTTCGTCGGAGACCACGCGCGTGATCAAGCCCCAGTCGGCAGCTTCCTGAGCCGAAAGTGCACGGTTTGCTAACGCCAGTTCTTGAGCCTTTCGCATTCCGACAAGTCGGGGTAAAAAATAGGTGGAGCTTCCGTCGGGGCTCAATCCGGCTTTGGTATAAGCCATCATGAACTTGGCAGAATCCGCCGCAATGACGTAGTCACCCGTCATGCAAAGGCTGAAGCCCGCACCAGCAGCAACGCCATTAACCGCTATCACCAGCGGTGCATCCATACGCGCGAAGATGGAAATAGCCTTGTGGAGTTGGTCTGCAAACTCTTTGAGTTTCGTTCTAGTTTGATCTCCCAAGGTCGCGAACATTCGGAGATCCCCACCAACACTGAAGACCTTACCATTTGCCGATAGAAGAACGACCCTAATAGACGGATCGCTATCGCATATCTGCGCAATACGTACGAACTCATTCACAAAGTCACCGTTCATCGCATTGCCCACATCCGGACGATTGAGCACCACGTGTGCTATCGAGTGATCCACACGGAAATCGATCGCGTTGGATATATTCATGATTGATTTCGCTCCCGGATGCAGATTGATCCTGTTGACGTCTTCGCAACTTCGTCCACGATGGCTTTTTCATTCCCCTAAGCGCCACCAGGTCTGCTCCGCTGGCCTGCCCGCAAGTCGCAACCCGAGGAATGTCAGCGTCACCGATGAACTCATCATCAATATAAGTATTATCGATTTTCTGCACTGATAATCCAAGTAACTCTGAAGTCAGATATCAGCAAATCGAAATCTCGATCAGAGGGGTGCGGTGAACGTAATCTTGGTTTTACGGATTGCGCGAGAAACGTCGTAGCAGTGAATGATACGCAGCCCCGAACATCGGATGCGTTAAACAAAAGATACCTAGATTTCTGATTACCATCCATAGAAGTGGTCCTTGCCACTTGCTGAAGTTTTCTTACAAGACCATCTCGTTAAGGACCGCTCGTCTCATCCTCCGAATATTTCCGCCTGAATCCCGCGCACTCAATACCAAGCGATGCACGGGAAGCAACACGACTCGCACCTCAAATCAATCGATCTCAAATCGATGGCCGATTTTGCCGAGTTACCGTCCAGGGGTGCTCCTAAAATCTGGACGAAAACTGTCTAAGACCAGAATTATCAGGCGGCCGATCAACTCAGCGCGCTTGCGCTCGCTTGCGGCATTCCACTTCGGAGAGTCTGATCTCACGGTTCGATCGCGCTTCGCCTTGCAATCCGAGAGAATTGTTCCGGTACCGAAGTACTTCACGTTGAGACTCGGGTATAGCGACTACGCAGAACTGATAACCCTGCCCTCGCCTGAGCGGGCAGCTGAAGTCAGGAGATGGCAAAAACGTACCGCCGCCAGATATTGGTTTTCAGCCAACAGTCCAGAAAGCGATTGAACGCTACGAACTACTGGAGGCCTCAACACCAAAGTAGCAAGATTCCCGAAACAGCCTCACTTCGTCGGCAATTACCGGACCGCAGTCCGAGCATGACGCTCGGGAACGTTTGATAGCATCGCGAACCATGCCAAGGGCCATGCAGCCTGCTTCTATTGGATAGGCCGGATCGTGATGCACCATTCCGTGAAGTATGGCTCCGTCAAGAAGGATAACAATTCGCCGAGCGAGAGGCGCCGCATCGTCTACGCCCTGAGCGAAGAGTCGGCTTCGCAAAACGGTTTCGATCTGATCTTTGTAATTCTTGGCAGCCCGCACAATCGGGTGTCCGGGAAGCCCAACCAATTCAGCTGCCGCACGACTAAATGTGCAACCTTTCCACCGTTCGTCAGCGGTCCATTTTGATAGCTCGTAAAACATCGACTCTACGACGCACTCAATGTGTAGATTTGGATTCCCGAGTATCTGATCAAAAAGACGTTGGCTGTTGTCGGGTGTTTCGACCAAGGACGCGACCATGAGGTCGTCCTTGCTACGGAAGTGATAATAGAGCGTTTTCTTGGTGACTCCCGCCTTTGCCGCGATCGCCTCAACGGTCGCACCGCGAACGCCTTCCGCATCGAACAGAACAATTGCCGCATCGACTATTCTTAATCGTGTATCCGTTTTCATTCTTCGATTAGCCGCACTATTTTGAACCGCACATTTGTACCGCGACCAATTCGGCGCGTTTACCGTTCAATTTACAAACGCGAAATTGTCGTAGGTTGATGAATTTTACTCACAGCTGCTAGTACACATGAGTACGATCCATTCCGTCATGCGTATTTAGCTTGACGACAGACACGGCTTCTAACGCGCTTTAGTGGCAAGCGAAATTCGATGCATGCCGCTGTCATGCTGTTGGTGTAGCGGACATCATGCTTTGTTGCATTGCCGCACAGAGCGTTCTTTGGCCGGCCTTTTCCACAAAGACATCAGTGCGTGTCACGCAAACTGTCCGCCCCGCACGAAGCACGAACCCGTCGGCGACCAGTCGATCACCCGCTGCGGGTTTCAGAAAATTAATCTTGTACTCGAGCGTCAAGACATCGTGACCCATCGGCAACAAAGACATCGCAGCGTATCCGCCCGCAACATCTGCAAGTGCGCCGATAATTCCACCATGAAAGAAACCTTGCTGCTGGCTTACCAGCGCACCGAACGGAAGGTCGATTGTGCAGCGACCGTGCGATAGCTCCTTTAGAGAAGCTCCAATGGAAGCCATCATGCCTTGTCGGCCAAAACTGTCACGCACTTCGGAAATCTTGAGCTGCGATACTTCCACAGAGCTATCCATCATGACCTGCTGTCGTCTCCAATCTGTATGGGGGCCTAGGAAGCAGCTCGTCGGGTATTTTTGAGAGCGAGATCCTCCACCTGATCTCCCCATTGGTTCGAAAGTGCCGCTCGGCCTTCAAAGAAGCAACGTACAAACTTTCAGCAATGGACGAAATTGGCTCATCAAAGCAACACGCCAGATGAGCGCGCGCGGTGAAAAAAATGGCCAGTTTCTTGGACGCGACGTAAACCTACCAGTTTAGCGCACTCGCCCGGAATGACCATAAACACTAGTAAAGCCGATTCACCCTCCCTCATTCTCGATCTGCGAATACTAGGCGGCGCAATCCCGCCCGTTTTCGTCAAAATCGCTTTGCATTAGTCCGCACAGCGCCCTGCACAAAAACATGCCCTCCGGACAATAGGATGTCCGGAGGGCTTTTGTTCAGGCTTGCAACGATCGTTTTTGCTGGAACAGGTCCAGGCAGACGTTTGACAGCACGGCAGCTAATATATTTGCGATCAACGCTAGAATACCGACATACACTGCATAGCGCTCACCGCCCAAAAACAAAACATGTATCGACGTAAAGCCATCTCCGGCGACGGTCAGCGAGCCACCGATTATGCCAACTGCCCAGCCCACCAGCAGCGCCGACGGACGAATCCAGTGCGTAAACAGACTGAACACCAGCGCCGGAAACGTCTGCAATATCCACAAGCCACCAAGCAATTGTAAATCAATCGCAAACTTAGTGGGCAGGAAAAGAATGCAAGCCAACGCCCCTACCTTCACAACAAGCGACGCGATCTTTGCGACTTGCGCTTCGCCAGCTGATGATACGGCGGGATCCACATAGGCCTTCCATACGTTGCGGGTGAACAAGTTGGCTGCACCAATGGACATAACAGCGGCCGGAACCAGTGCAGCGATAGCGAACGCCGAGAAGGCAAAGCCAGTAAACCATCCCGGAAACAGTGTTTTGAACAGCGAGGGCACAACATTAGTTGGACTCGTGACATGAATGCCCGCCGCGTGCGCCATATAACCCAACATAGCGATGAGCCCGAGTAGCAGCGTATAGGCTGGCAGCAGCATCGCATTGAACCGGATAGTATCGGCGCTGCGTGCAGCAAAGATGCTGGTCAGCGTATGCGGATACATAAAGGCCGCCAGAGCCGATCCTAACGCAAGTGTGGCATAGGGAATGAACTGCGACTCCTTCAGGAGCAGACCTGTATTCCCGCTCTGTGCGCTGTAAAAGAGATCAGCCGCATTGAATATCGTGCCATAACCACCTAGCTTGGCTGGAATGACCACGATCGCAAAAATCACGACAATGTAGATCATAATGTCTTTGACAAACGCGATAAGTGCTGGCGCACGCAATCCCGCAGAGTAGGTATATAGGGCCAAGATGGCGAACGCCCCGATCAGCGGCAGCTCTCCGCTGAACCCCATCATGCCAATCACCGATTGCATCCCGACGAGTTGAAGCGCGATGTAGGGCATTGTCGCAACGATGCCCGTGAGCGCGACAGCAAGCTCGAGCCACCTGCTGCCATACGTTCCAAGCACGACGTCGGCCGCCGTAACATGCCCGCGGCGGCGTGCTATCTCCCAAAGCTTCGGCATAACCAGAAAAACGAACGGATATACGACAATGCCGTAAGGAAGCGCAAAAAATCCGTATGCTCCCGTCGCATAGACCAGCGCTGGCACCGCGATCACGGTGTATGCCGTGTAGAAATCTCCACCGATAAGAAACCATGTAATCCAGACACCAAACTGGCGTCCACCTAGGCCCCATTCATCGAGATGTGCCTGTTCTTTGCCACGCTTCCAACGCGAAGCAACGAATCCAAGCCCAGTGACAAGAGCAAAAAAGAAGAGAAAAACCGAAAGTTCGGTCGAATTCTGGGTGGAGCTCATTGTTTGGTCCACTTCCAAACTGCGTATGTCAGGAGCGACGTCAGAGGCACCCACAACAATTGATACCAATAGAAGAACGGAAACCCGAACAGCTCGGGATTTCTGGAATTGTAGAATGGGACCCACAAAAGTCCCACAAATGGCAATAGTAGCAGCCACCTCATGAATTTAACCTCCAGCTTTTTTTGATAACGAACAAACGCGGAAAACGTCTCGTGGACCTGGCAAGCGAAGCCAGCCACAGCATGGTGACCGATTTTCCGATATCTGATCTACCTATTGAATCGGCGAGAACGGCGCCGGCAAAAGTATCTTTGTCTCTTCACCGATGACAATATCGTCGCTACGGATTGGCCAGAGATCGCTCGCAACAGCCGCCGCTTTCACAGCAGCCCTCTCATCGAGAGTCTTGTAAGACCAGATATGCGTCCATCGATTAAGCTCACCGACATCGGTCGCGAAGACACCTATTAGTGGCGACAGCCTCAAGCGCTCAGTGAGCTTCTCGTTCCACCGCTTGATTATGCTTGGCATAGTGAACGGCTTGAAAGTGTTAATGCACATCTCAAAAATAGGACCACTGCTTGAGGGATCAAGCTTCGGTGAGAACGGCATCGGCTCGAGTATCTCGGCTTTCATCGTCAGGATGAACTCGCCCGTGTTGGGTGGCCAACTTCTGTCCTTCACCGCCTCCGCGCGAATGCGGGTACGTGCGTTACTGTTTTCATAGGGCCAGACATGGATGACCTGATTCAACGGACCGATATCCGTGTGCCAGAACGCAGCAAGCTTGGAAAACCGTTCACGCTTCGGTAGCGCATCGCCGAATCGCTTGAGAAATTCCGGCAGTGTGCCGGCCCGAATTGTGTAGGTTCTGAACTCGTAAATCATGCATATTATCCAATCAACGTACGCAGCTGGTCTGGCCCGCACCCAGCGTGACTTCTGTGATGTGAAGGCCGGCTTCGGTTAAGCGCGAAGGAAACGTGTCCTTGAGCCGGGCTTCATGAACCGGGATCACACGTTTAGCTTCGCCGCCTACTTTCCTCACCATTTCATCGGCGATCAAAAGCAGATTGGTCTGGCTGCCCATCGCCAAACCAATCGGCACGTAAGCGGGATCCGCCTCTTCCGTTCCGGTGAGATTCTCGAAGCAGTAGACGAGATCGCCAGCTAGTATCCATCTATCGCCCGATGCGTGGCCGCCTTCATTGCGGATCTGGACATATTGGCTTCCAGCCGTGTGGGTATCGTGGGCTGGATAGAGATCGATGCCGGGAAGGACGTCCTCGCGAACGCCGTCAATGCAAACGAGCCGCCCCTGCTGCGCGAGATTGATCGCCCGAATGATATCGCCCGGATCGACCGCCGCCGTCAGCCAGCGAAACTTTCGGTCCAGTGATATTGCCCAAACCCATTTTGTGAGCTCCCTTTCCTGGATATAGAATGTCGCATTTGGAAAATGATCCGATGCCCCCAAATGGTCGAAGTGCGCATGGGTAACAAAAACATGCGTCACATCTTCGGGGCAAACACCGCAGCTTCCCAACACTTCGTGGGGCGACTTCCAGTTTTCGACTCCAAATCGATCGTGCAGTTCTTTCCCGTAAGCGGCGTTGTCGAATCCCACATCCACCATCGCTACGACGCCATTGCCCTTGATCAAAACGTAAGCATACGAAAATCGCGCATTCTCGTTGAACGCGCCGTGTAACGCCACGCCTTTTGGGAAGTTGCTCGTGTAACCGTATTCAAGCACCCAGATCGAATAAATGCCCATCTACTTACTGCCTCGTTTGAATGGCAGGAGCGGTAAAACTTATTCCGATTGATTTCTGATGCTCCGCGCAGCAAGACTGCCTGAAATCAACTAGCCCGCAACCGGGCAGCGATAATGAGGCAATGCGCAACTCGTTCCATGCACGAACCAGCAACACGAGAGCTGCATCCGCGTTAGATTGCTTCCGCGCAGCGACCGATCTGAACGTCAAGATCGCATCGGCAATGAGAGACGACGCGCGCTTCACATGAAGATGCCGATGACGGCTTTCGGCCGGTACCTTTACGGAACCCATCCCATCGACGGCCTGCTGATGATTTCCAATAGCGACGGCCAGTATCGGATGATCCGGAGATCCTGAGCGGCTGCCGGTAGCAGCTAGAATCAGGACCCCTGCCAATTGGGCCGCAGCGCTCTGCAAGCACTCGAAAGGCTGTTGCATCCCGATTGCATAAGCTATCGAGCCGTTGTCCATATCTGCATTCATGATTCCACGAACGCTTTCAGACGGGCTTTCGACGTTCAGTTCCAACGCGTTCATTCTATAATCCCTCTCGCTAGTTAACGCGACCGGAATGGCTGGCGATGACGAAAGTCCTTCGCTATATCTTCCATGGTCATCCAGCGAACACCCGCATGTGCATTGATGTGCGAAATCAATCGTTCAAGCATAAGCAGAACTTGCGGCCTGCCAGCGACATCAGGATGAATCGTGATTGGAAACACGCCATAATCCATCTCGCGATAGACCCAGTCGAACTGGTCTCGCCACATCTCTTCAATATCGCGCGGATTGAACCAGCCGCCACTATTCGGCGCCTGCTTTATAAACATCAACGGGGGGAGGTCATCGATATACCAGTTCGTGGGGATTTCAACGAGGTCGATTTCCTTTCCATGCACCAGCGGCTTCATCCACTCCGAAGCTTCCTTGGCATAGTCGACTTTGGTCCAGCTCTCGCCAACCCGCGCATAGAACGGCAAAAAGTCGTGATATGCCTGCGTATGCCCATACTGAAACCCATATTTTCGCAGCAGGTCGAACGTGTTTGCAGAAGGCTCCCACCATGGAGCCGAATA
>Ga0315336_1003051_pt1 | contig 23447 bp, 17 predicted proteins | sample ASW5metaG_FD_204512 | JGI IMG/M metagenome (GOLD analysis project Ga0315336, IMG submission 204512) | Ammonia-oxidizing marine archaeal communities from Monterey Bay, California, United States - ASW #5 | ecosystem: Environmental > Aquatic > Marine > Intertidal zone | place: USA: California... | reverse complement strand
AGCGCCAGCTGAAGTGTGCGGGGAATTGGCGTGGCGGTGAGGGTCAGGACGTGGACGTTTCCACGCAAATGTTTAAGGCGTTCCTTATGAGCAACACCGAAATGTTGCTCTTCGTCGATAATCATAAGGCCAAGGTTACAAAATTGGATCGAGCCTGCGAGAAGCGCATGGGTACCGATTACTATATCTACTCGCCCAGATTGGATGCGTTCCTTCGTCTGAGCGGCCTCCCCTGGCGGAATCAGCCGAGATAGTTGGGCTATTTCGACGGCAAGGCCCTGGAAGCGTTGAGTGAAAACTTCAAAGTGCTGGCGCGCGAGAAGTGTCGTAGGGACTACTACAGCGACTTGGGCGCCAGACAGTGCCGCAGAATAGGCCGCCCGCAACGCCACTTCGGTCTTACCGAATCCCACATCGCCACAAATTAGGCGGTCCATGGGCTTGTCACTAGCCAGATCGGCAAGGGTTTCGGCTATAGCATTCTGCTGATCATCAGTTTCGCTATAGGGGAAGCGCGCGCAAAACTCGTCGTAATCACCTCTGTCAGGGGTCATCGGCATAGCCCGAACCAGAGTGCGTGCGGCAGCAATTTTCAATAACTCCTCGGCCATATCACGGAGACGTTCGCGGAGCCTAGACTTCTTCGCCTGCCAGGCAGCGCCACCGAGCCGATCTAATGATACCGTTCCATGGTCTTCCCCATAACGGCTGAGTACGTCAATGTTTTCCACCGGCACATACAATTTATCTCCGCCGCCGTAGATCAGGCATAGGCAATCATGAGCGGCGGCGTGGTGTCTTTCCGCTCCGGGAAAGTGGAGCGTTTCCAACCCCCCATAACGGGCGATGCCATGATCTAAGTGGACCACTAGATCTCCTTCATTTAGAGCGGCGAGCTCCGCCGTGAGCGCGGCGGCAGCACGCTCCTGCCGCCGCGGACGTGCTAGCTTCTGGCCTAGAATATCGGATTCGGCTAGAACCACGAGGCCGGGCGCTGTGAACCCCTGTTCGATATCGAGTCCTAAGGCCGCAGGCACACCTTTCGGCAACGCCTGGACCTCAGCCCAATTGGCAGAGATCGCGAGATCGAGCAACCCATGCTCCGCAAAGAGCCGGCAGATGCGACTCAAACTACCGGTGCTGGCGCAAGCAATAACCACGCGTTGTCCTGAGCGGCGCGCGTCCCTAGCAAAAGTGACAGCAAGATCAAAGGGATTGCCATGGCTGCTCCGCGCCGAGGCGGCAAAGCTGGGAATTAGCCGTGCCCCAGCATCGATGACAGCCCCACCATTGTCCGGTCGGGCAAAGGCATCGAAGCGAAGCACTCCATGACCATCAATAGCCTTGTCCCAAGCCTCACCGACTAGATAGAGGCGTTTCGGCGGCAATGGGTTGTATACCTCACCGCCTTTGTCTCTTGGTCTTAGTCCGATATCGCAGCGTGCATCGTAATAGTCTTCTATTTGCTCTAAGCGAAGACCCAGGGCCTCCCCTGCCCCAGCGCCAAGACTCACAGGGACACCCCGCAGATAATCGAAAATGGTTGACATGGACTCGTGAAACAGTGGCAGCCAATGCTCCATGCCAGCGCTCCGCTTACCATCAGAGATAGATTGATAAAGCAAATCACCCTCATGGATCGCGCCGAACAGTTCCCGGTAACCTGTACGAAAGCGATCTATGCTGCTGTCGTTTAACAACACTTCGCTAATCGGCTTGAGAATGATCTCCTCTCCTTCACCATACCCTTCGGACCCTGTCATCTGCGTGAGTGGGTCAAATCTCCGAATATTTTCAACCACTTCGCCGAAGAGGTCGAGACGCACCGGGTCTTGAGCACCAGAAGGGAAGATATCCACGATCCCGCCACGAATTGCGAATTCACCTGGTTCCATAACCGTTTCGGTGCGGCTGTAACCATTGCGCGCGGCAAAAACAAGAAAAGTGTCAAGATTGAATCCGGACCGGCGCCCAACTGTGAAGGCCGTCTCTTGGAAAGTGCTCGGTACCGGGACTTTCTGCAATGCAGCGTTGGCCGTGGTCAAGACCGCAAAGGGGTGATGTTTGGGCGAGATTTTTTCATCAAGGCGTTGGGCCAAAGTCCACAAGGTATCTATGCGCCGTGCGGCAATAGAGCCATTGGGTCCAACCCGGTCATAGGGTAGGCAATCCCAGGCGGGATAGTAAAGGATCTCAATTTCTGGGGCTAGCACCCGAAGGGCTTTGGCCATCCGGTCAAGTGCGCGGTCGTCCACCGCGATATGAACTAAGGAATCCAGGGCGCCGTCTCGGAAACGCTCGGCAAGCCAGAATGAATCGACTGCCCCGGGGGCAGCCGCGATCACAACCTCGCCAGTAAACTTACCACTGGAAAACTGCTCAATTATATTAAACAAATTCAATTCTCTATAATGTAGTTCTTATATTTAACAAGAAGATTAAACACAGTTCCTTCGAGGCGATCTGGTGGCCTGACACTCCCCGAGATCCAGTCTATTAGATCGGCGTCAGCTTCCCCCACCAGTTCCTCGAACTCATCCAGTTCTTTTCCCCCGAATCCATCCAAGTGACCTTCAGCAAATCCACCCAGCACCAGGCCACCCTCCTGGGTACCACGATGCCGGGATTGGTAGAGCAGACGTTTGCGTCTAATAGCGAGTTCATCCATCACAAATATTTTTTGTTCGCACATTACAAATCTCACCCCTGGCAAGTGACAGAGGACGATGGCGTGGATAGGATATAAGCCTTCCAAACGGTCCTGTCAGCCATGCTCGTAGGAGCGGCGATCCATGCGCCCCGAAATCCTCTACCCTCTGTTCAAGCCCCTAACCGCATTGCCGGGGGTGGGACCACGAAACGCCAAGCTGATAGAACATGTCACCGGCGGTCCCCACGTGGTCAACCTGTTGTGGCATTTGCCCACTGGGCTAATCGACCGCAGTTTCCAACCCCTAGTCCACGCCGCCCCAGCCGGACAAATCGCTACTCTGTTGGTGACGGTCGATAAACACATTCCCGCGCCAAACCGCCGACTGCCTTATAGGGTTCTGTGTTCAGACAATACAGGAACGGCTGAATTGGTTTTTTTCCACGCCCGTCCAGACTGGCTGAAAAAGATGCTTCCCATCGGGGTCCAACGGGTAGTGTCTGGTAAGATCGAACATTACCGCAGTGTCGTGCAGATTACTCATCCCGACCATATCGCCCTACCTGAGGAACGCGGCAGCCTCATCGGGATCGAACCAATTCACGGGCTAACCCAGGGTCTGTCACCCAAGACCCTTAGACGAACTATTGCTGCAGCTCTAACAGAATTACCCGACCTACCTCAATGGTTAGATGAAGCTCATTTGGAGCGCGAGGGTTGGGCGCCTTGGAAGGAATCGGTTCTGGCTGCCCACCAACCTGTGAAGGAAGGCGATCTAGATCCCTTGACCTCAGCTCGGCAGCGTCTAGCTTACGATGAATTGTTGGCAAGCCAATTGGCCATGGCCCTGGCGCGTCTACACATACGGCGCCAGGGCGGAATCATTACCAAATCCAATGGTGATTTACGCGCGCGCGCTTTAAAAACCCTGCCCTATACACTAACTGAGTCCCAGAAAACTTCCCTGAAAGAGATCCTGGACGATATGAGCGCGCAGCTACGCATGCTGCGGCTCTTACAAGGTGATGTCGGCAGCGGCAAGACTGTGGTAGCGGCGATTGCTATGTTGGAATCCATTAGCGCCGGCCGCCAAGCCGCGTTAATGGCACCAACTGAAATCCTTGCCCGCCAGCATCTTGCCGCCTTGGCTCCAGTTTTCGAAGCCGCCGGGGCCAGGATTGAACTACTGACCGGCCGCCTTAAAGGCGAGCCGCGTCGTCGTCTTCTCGACGGTTTAGCGGCGGGTGATGTCGATGCCCTGGTTGGCACCCACGCACTAATCCAGAATGATGTTATGTTTGCCGATCTCGCCCTTGCGGTGGTTGATGAACAGCACCGCTTTGGCGTCGCCCAGCGGCTTCAGTTAGCAGAGAAGGGACAAGGCACCGACGTTTTAGTGATGACTGCGACCCCCATTCCGCGCACCCTGACATTGATGGCATACGGCGATCTAGATATTTCCCGACTGACTGAAAAGCCAGCTGGCCGTCATCCGATCGACACAAGGACCATGCCCTTGGAGCGTCTCGACGAAGTAATTGCTGGTATCGGCCGGGCCATCGGCAGTGGTGAGCGAGGAGACCGGCAGGTGTTCTGGGTGTGCCCCCTAGTCGAGGAATCCGAAGCTCTCGACCTCGCTGCCGCGGAAGAACGTTTCGAGTCACTGGGACGACTTTTTCCAGGTAAGGTCGGGATGGTTCATGGCCAGATGAGAGGACATGAAAAAGATGCCGTCATGGCGGATTTTGAAGCAGGCAGAATCCGTATTCTGGTAGCGACTACCGTGATCGAAGTGGGCGTCGACATTCCCACAGCGACGGTTATGGTGGTCGAGCATGCAGAGCGTTTTGGGCTTGCCCAGCTGCACCAACTGCGCGGCCGCATCGGACGGGGCAGTGAAATTTCGACATGTGTACTGCTCTACTCTTCTACAGCATCAGAAACGGCGCGCAATCGGCTAAAGATCCTGCGAGAGACCGAAGACGGATTTAAAATTGCTGAGGAAGACCTGCGTCTGCGGGGTGCTGGAGAAATTTTGGGGACCCGGCAATCCGGCCTGCCCGCCTTTCGGGTAGCTGACATCTCTGCCCATAGTGATCTAATGCAAATTGCACGCGACGACGCGGCACTAATCCTGGAAAAGGACCCTGGGCTGGCCACTGCACGGGGCAAGGCGCTTCGAGTGCTGCTCTATCTATTCGAGAGGGACGCCGCAGTAACCTATGCCCGATCGGGCTAATCCTCTCTAACTGTTTCACTTTCCTGGGCCACGTCCCTTACGGCGTTCGCGAAGAATGTCGGCATCTTCGAAAAACTTGGCCGACACAAGGGGCGTCTTCCTGACCTCGGGCGGACGAAGATCCTCGGGCGTGACAATCCCCCCAGACATAACCATCTTGATACCGTCCTCCACCATCATGTCAAGGACCACCACGTCGTCTTCAGGTAAAAATAAAAGGAATCCCGAGGTAGGATTAGGAGTCGTAGGCAGAAAGATATTGAGTACCTTTTCTGCGGTCAGATTCTGAACCTCACCCAGAGTTTCGCCTGTCAAAAATCCAATCGCCCAGATGCCCCGCCTCGGATATTCCACCAGAACGACCTGGCGAAAGGCATCCGATTGATGGCTGAGCACGGTCTCAAAAACCTGTTTAAATGTGGCGTGGATTCCTCGAATGATAGGCATGCGATCAAGCACACGTTCCGATATTCGCAAGAAGGTCCGGCCCAATAGGTTTGCCGTCAAAGCGCCAATCAAAACCAAGCCCATGAGGACGATAAACAGGCCAAGGCCTGGAATGCTGAAAGGCAAATAGGCTTCGGGGTGGTATTTGTACGGAAGCAACGGCATAACCCGGTCATCAATCCAGGTAACGAACAACCACGACAACCAGATCGTGAGTCCGATAGGTGCAGTCACCAGGATTCCGGCGATTAGGTAGTTTCTTATGCGATGGAGGACGCGGGCGCTAAATGTCGGTACTGGCAATGCGCCAGCCCCCCCATCTCTCTTCAGATCATTGTCGCTCATAGCTTTGAGTTGGTCTCGATTTTGTTACCTCGAGATTGCTCGGCAGCAAATGCGCTGCTGGAGGCCTCAATTGACGCCACCGCGGCGATAGTATTGCCCGTCGGAAAAATTCTTGAAAACCTCACCAAGGTCGGGGTGATCGATGGGCTCTCCCGTAACATCACGCTCTAAATTACGCTCCGCTACATAAGTCCAGTGTTCGGTCCCATCAACCAGGATGTGATACCACGGCGCATTCTTAGGTGGCCGCGAACGCGCGATTTTCTCATACCACTCCGAGTTGCCCTGATAGTTGGCATCGACATCGGCAATGACACCACGATAATCGAATAGCTTATGGTGAATAGGCTGGCCGACGTGGAAACGGGCAAATGACTTCTTCATGTTCATGGGAAACTCCAAAACGGGATGGTAGCGCCGTCTATATAGGCATTTTCGAAGCGCCGAACCATAGAATTAATGCGGTGGAGACGCTCGCATCCAGGAGTCGTCGCGTGAATCACATCATAATCAAATGGTTAATACGGCCGCCTGAGATCTGCTCGCAGGATTGTTAACCTGTAAATTACCATTATTCTGTACGCTTAAGGTTGGGAATCCTGATCATACAACACTAATTCTCTTTGCCCTAAGCGTGGTGCAGCGCCTAGAGCATTAATTTGCCCCCAATTGTGATCTATTTGTAACCACCAAATAAAAACGGCCTAGACGTTTCCGTCTAAGCGATTGAAAAATTGGAGGGCCGGGCGGGGATCGAACCCGCGACCCGCTGCTTAAAAGGCAGCTGCTCTACCACTGAGCTACCGGCCCCGCGCCACGAATTCCCTACGATCGGGCGGCCTTCTTTATCACTTTGCCTCAAGACTGGAAAGCCAAAACCAAGCGACATCCCACTGGACTTCAATGCCGTCCCTAAGCCGCGTTCTCCCATTTACCGAGATCAATCTCCCATCCCTTGGTTTTGGAAAGATCAACCCCGTTCCCTTCTGGATCACGCACCCGGTATTCAGCATAAGGCCTGGTGCTGGGTCGCGGTGCGGTGGGAATTTCCGCGCTAAAACCTTTCAATTTACTTTCGATGTCTTTAACCAGAAAACCTATATGGTTGACCCCGAAACGGGATTCATGTCCTTCCGAAGACCCATTGTAATAGGGGTGGATGGCGAGATTAGTGAATCCGTCGCCAGCAAAGCGGTTCTTGCGGTTGTCCCGCCGGCGTTCAAAAGAAGTATCGAGTTCACGAAAGCCAAATAGCTCGGAATAAAATTCTAGGATGCTGGTAGGATCAATAGCGTTATAGGCGATATGAGCTAATCGCGGGTGGCGCAGTTCTTCGCCGTCGAGGCCAAAATCACCAGTAGAAAGGGAGACCACCCGGCATTCCGGATCGTATACCCTCACCTCACCAAAATGGAGGCCGCCGCGTTCATCGATAACCTCACCGCGGGGCATACGATCAAGGTACTTTGTAATCACCCTATCCATGTCGTCGACCTGGAGTCCCACATGGTGGAGACCAGTGGTATTGTCCGGTTCGCCAAGTTCTTCGCGCGCCTTCAAAAAGGTAATGTTGTAGAACCCATCGGTCAGCGATACGTCACCTTCATTGGAGCGCCCTAGTTCCTTCAATTCCAAATGCCGGGTATAAAAATCAGCCATCATGTCGGGATCTTCGGAAAGGTATGCGAGATAACGCAGTCGCCCGTTGCTCATGGTTCAACCTCCCGTAATTGTTTAATAGTAAATATCGTAATATTAGCCGCAACCAAGCCGGTTCGTAAACCTCCTGACGGATGAGTGTTAGCGGCCGGCAAACCGTGCTTCGACTTTTTGCGCAACGGCTTGTGTGACAAACTGGGATATGTCACCACCGAGCCGGGAAATTTCTTTGACGAAGCGCGACGAAATGAACTGGTGATTGTCGGAAGCCATGAGAAAAACCGTTTCTAGTGTTGGCTTCAAACGCGAATTCATCCCCACCATCTGAAACTCATATTCAAAATCCGAGACCGCACGCAGCCCCCGTAGGATCAGTGTCGCGCCCACCTCTTCGGCGAACGCAACCAACAATCCATCGAACGGCCTAACTTCAATGCTGGCACCATTGTTCTCCATGCCTGCAATATCGCTCTCGACCATGGCCTGCCGGTCTTTAACTGAAAAAAGCGGGTTCTTACCATCGTTCCCAGCAATGGCGACGATCAAGTGATCCACAACTCGAGTTCCCCTGCGGATGATGTCGAGATGCCCCAATGTGATGGGGTCAAAGGTACCGGGATAGACACCGATGCGTGGTTCAGTCATCTTCATGGTCTTCGTCATCGCTGCCCAAGGCACCCAGGCTGCTATCATCTTCTACAGCCGACCCCATTTCATCGATAATACCGACGTCGTCAGCTTGAGTAGAACCATCCGCTCCGTTAGCCCCACCGACGCTTTTCTCCTCACAATCCTCCCTTTCTTCCCCATCTTCATCTCCTTCCACGTCAACCATATGGGCGACTGACACCACGCGCTCGTTATCCGCGAGACGGAACAAGGTGACGCCCCTGGTAGATCGTCCGGCGATGCGGATGTCTGTGACCGGCGTTCGGATCAGTTTGCCACCATCGGTCACCAACATGATCTGGTCGTCAGGTTGAACGGTGAATGCTGCTGCCACCAGCCCATCTGCGGCGGCAATTTTCATCAGTTCTATGCCCTTCCCCCCACGCTTAGTAACGCGGTATTCGTAAGCTGAACTGCGCTTGCCAAATCCTGTGTCGGCAATAGTGAGAAGAAATTGTTCGTCTGTCTCGAGGACGGCGAACCTTTCTGGGGCAAGCGCCCCAACTCCATTTTCCGTGCCCTCTTCGACCTCCTCTTCAGTTTCTTCGTCTACTCCCCGTCTTAAGGCATTGGCCTGGCGGACATAGGTCCCGCGTTCACCAGCATCAATCTCCGTGTGACTGAGGATCGACATGGAAATAACATCATCGTCCTTGCCAAGGCGGATACCTCGATTGCCTGTTGAGTTACGTCCGGAGAAGACCCTGACATCAGTAACGTTGAAACGGATGCATTTGCCACCGCGGGTTGCTAGTAACACGTCCTCATTCTCGGAACAGGTCTGCACACCAATCAACTGGTCGCCCTCGTCCAGCTTCATAGCAATCTTGCCGTTAGCCATGACATTTGTGAAGTCCGACAGCAGGTTGCGCCGGACATTTCCTGACGTCGTGGCGAACATGACATGAAGGTCCCCCCAGTCGTCCTCGTCCTCGGGCAACGGCATGAGGGTAGTAATAACCTCGCCCTCCTCCAGAGGAAGCAAATTGATGAGCGCCTTGCCGCGCGCCTGGGGAGTTCCAAGTGGTAGACGATAGACCTTTTCCTTATAGACAATGCCGCGTGAGGAAAAGAAGAGGACCGGCGTGTGGGTATTGACCACGAAGACCTGGGCTACAAAATCTTCTTCTCGGGTGCTCATGCCAGCACGGCCCTTGCCGCCGCGGCGCTGGGCGCGGTAGACCTTCAAAGGCACGCGCTTGACATAACCGTTATGGCTGACGGTCACCACCATATCCTCGCGTTGAATCAGATCTTCGATGTCGACATCGGCCTCGGTTTCGATCAGTTCCGTGCGTCTGGGAGTCGCAAACTCTTCCCTGACCTTCAGTATCTCTTCCTTGAGGATCCCACGCAGTTTTTCCCGCGATGACAGAATACTGAGATATTCACTGATCTCGCTACAGACTCCGCCAAGTTCTTCAGCGATTTTGTCGCGCTCGAGCCCGGTCAGGCGGTTCAGCCTGAGCTCCAGGATAGCCCTCGCCTGGTCTTCCGATAGCTGATAATTGCCATCAATGACGGCCCGGCCCGGTTCGTCAATAAGTTGGATCAGCGGCGCCACGTCCATTGCCGGCCAGGGTTTAGCCATTAGTTTCTTACGCGCGACCTGGGGGTCCGGAGCAGCTCGGACCAATGCTATAATTTCGTCCAAATTGGAAACTGCTATGGCAAGTCCGACCAGGGTATGGGCCCGATCCCGAGCCTTGCCGAGATAGAAAGCGGTACGCCGGGTGATCACCTCTTCGCGGAATTCGATGAATGCCGAGAGGATGTCCCTTAGGTTCATCATCTCCGGCCGCCCTGCATTCAACGCCAGCATGTTGACGCCAAATGATGTTTGCAGCTGGGTAAAGCGGAAAATTTGGTTGAGCACAACTTCATGCATGGCGTCGCGGCGCAGTTCGATGGCCACCCGCACACCGTGACGGTCGGATTCGTCGCGGAGTTCGGAAATACCCTCGATCTTCTTGTCACGCACGGCCTCGGCGATCTGCTCGATCATTCTCGACTTATTCACTTGATAGGGAATTTCGGTGACTATAATCGCCTCGCGGTCGCGGCCCAGCGGCTCAATCTCAGTGCGCCCACGCATGATCACGGAACCACGCCCAGTTCGTAACCCCGATTGCATACCGGCGGCACCATAAATGATGCCGCCGGTCGGAAAATCAGGGCCAGGAACACATTCCGTTAGTTGATCCACGGTAGTTTCCGGGTCATCTAGCAAAAGACAGCAGGCATCGATAACTTCGCCGAGATTATGGGGTGGTATATTAGTGGCCATACCAACAGCGATGCCACCGGCACCGTTGACCAGCAGGTTTGGATACCTAGCCGGAAGCACCATGGGCTCGCGCGACGTATTATCATAATTTTCCTGAAAATCGACCGTTTCCTTATCAATATCCTCCAGAAGTTCATGGGCTGGTTTTGCCAAGCGCGCCTCGGTATAACGCATAGCCGCCGGTGGGTCGCCGTCCATGGAACCAAAATTTCCCTGGCCGTCTATAAGCGTCAAACGCATGGAAAACTTCTGGGCCATACGCACCATGGAATCGTATATCGCGGTGTCGCCATGGGGGTGGTATTTACCCATAACATCACCGACCACCCGGGCCGACTTGCGGTAGCTCCGATTCCAATCATAACCCTGTTCCTTCATGGAAAAGAGAATGCGCCGATGGACTGGCTTGAGGCCATCGCGCACATCGGGCAGTGCCCGCGAGACGATCACACTCATTGCATAATCGAGGTACGAGCTCTTCATCTCGTCCTCGATGGTGATCGACGATACGCCTGGCGGAAGCGGAGGAACCGGTGAGTCTTCGGTCGGCGGGATTTCGCTCAAGGGGACGGGTCCGGGTTGATCAAACTAAGAGCACGAATGCCCAACTGATAAGAGAGGTCCTATCACAAAATATAGCCTATTAGAACTGGAGGAACAACAAGATATTGTATAAAATGCCCTTTTAAATGAGTGGGTTAGTGGGCCCACTCCGGAACTCTAGAAAGGGATTTCATCATCGAGGTCCGCTGTCCCTCCACCGCTGTCAGCACCAGCTGCCACCGGCTCTTCTGAGCGCCCCCCCTCATAACTGCCGCCCTCACTCGAGCGACTGTCAAGCATAGTCAATTCACCCCGGAACCGGCCTAATACGACCTCGGTGGTATAACGGTCCATGCCTTCCTTGTCTTGCCATTTACGGGTCTGGAGTTGACCTTCGACATAGACCTTAGAACCCTTGCGGAGATATTGCTCGGCAACTTCGGTAAGGCGATCGTTAAAGATCACCACTCGGTGCCATTCTGTCCGCTCGCGACGTTCGCCACTATTTCTGTCCTTCCAGGATTCCGAGGTGGCGAGCGAAAGCTGGACGATCTTGGCCCCATCTTGGGTCGAGCGCACTTCCGGATCCCGCCCCAAATTACCCACCAAAATCACTTTATTAACGCTGCCGGCCATGGTTCTCATTCCCCCTGCGGTGGACTGGATTATTCACTTAGCTAAGAGTAACCGAAAATCATCCCGGTGGCACCTTTTTGGTGTATCTTGGTGGGCTGATTATAGTCCGGGGGCAGTTCCCCAGACCTGCCGCATTCCGTTGAAGGATCATGGCAATAAAGAGAGTTGAAAATTTTCCGCAAAGTTCCCGCATCTCCATCCGAGGCGCCCGCGAACACAACTTAAGAGGGATCGATCTCGACTTGCCCCGGAACCGGCTGGTGGTGATTACCGGCCTATCTGGGTCGGGCAAGTCGTCGCTCGCCTTCGACACCATATATGCTGAGGGTCAACGGCGTTATGTTGAAAGCCTCTCGGCTTATGCACGCCAGTTTCTGGAAATGGTGCAGAAACCGGACTTCGATTCAATCGAAGGCCTATCACCGGCAATTTCAATCGAACAGAAGACAACCTCGCGTAACCCGCGTTCTACGGTGGGAACAGTTACCGAGATTTACGACTACCTGCGTTTGCTGTACGCCCGAGTAGGCACTCCCTATTCTCCCGCCACGGGCCTGCCAATCGAAAGCCAGACAGTGAGCCAGATGGTGGACCGCATCTCGGCTATGGGGGACGGCACTCGGCTCTACCTACTAGCCCCGATCGTTCGTGGACGAAAAGGCGAATACCGTCGTGAATTAGCTGATTTACAAAAGCGCGGCTTTCAGCGGGTCAAAGTGGACGGTGAACTCTATGAAATCGAAGACGTACCGACGCTCAACAAGAACATCAAGCACGATATCGAGGTCGTGGTGGACCGCATCGTGATCTCGCCCAAGCTCGGCAATCGCCTAGCCGACAGTTTGGAAGTAGCCCTTAGCCTGTCCGATGGGCTGGTCTTCGCCGAAGAGGCGAAAACCGGGACGCGCGAAACCTTTTCGTCCAAATTCGCCTGTACGGAAACGGGCTTCACCATCGATGAGATCGAACCACGACTGTTTTCCTTCAATAACCCTTACGGCGCCTGCCCAGCCTGCGATGGACTCGGCTCCAATCTTTATTTTGATCCTCAATTGGTGGTCCCGGATCCCAGGCTCAGCTTGCGTGAAGGCGCCGTCGCGCCTTGGGCTAAATCGTCGTCTCGTTATTATGATCAAACCCTTGAATCCTTAGCCCGCCAATTTAAGTTTAATGCCACGTCTCCTTGGGGCGAGCTTCACCAGAACATTCGCGACATCGTTCTCGATGGCTCTGGCAGTGAAGCGGTGACCATGTATTACGACGACGGATTTAAGACCTATCAGGTGACCAAGCCCTTCGAAGGGGTGATACCTAACTTGGAGAGACGTTACCGCGAGGCCGATTCGGCCTGGTTGCGTGACGATCTCAGTCACTTCCAATCCGCCCGGGCCTGCGAGACTTGTTATGGCCATCGCCTCAAGCCCGAAGCGCTCTGCGTTAAGATCGCCGACCTCCATGTCAGTCAGATAACGGAATTATCCATCAAGGAGGCAGCTCAATGGTTTTCTAGACTTTCGAATAAACTTACCAAGCAAAAACAAGAGGTAGCCGAGCGTATTTTAAAGGAAATCAACGAACGCCTTGCTTTTCTCGTCGATGTTGGACTTGGCTACCTTACCCTGGCCAGGGGCTCAGGATCCCTATCCGGCGGCGAGAGCCAGCGCATCCGACTTGCCTCGCAAATCGGTGCCGGCTTGACCGGGGTGCTCTATGTTCTTGACGAACCATCCATCGGCCTCCATCAGCGCGATAACGCGCGCCTGCTCGAGACACTGAAACGACTCCGCGATCTCGGCAATAGCGTCTTAGTGGTTGAACACGACGAGGAAGCCATCCGCGCCGCCGATTACTTAGTGGACATGGGGCCGGGCGCCGGTCTCCATGGCGGAGAGGTGGTGGCCGTGGGTACTCCTGATGAGGTCATGAAATCTGGTACGAGCCTAACCGCGGCCTATCTCACAGGTGCCAAGTCGGTCCCCGTACCAACTCAGCGCCGACAGAGTCACCGTGGGCAGAGCATTTCGGTTATCGGTGCTCGCGCTAACAACCTCGCCAACTTTGATGTCGATATCCCGCTGGGCACCTTCACCTGCGTCACGGGAGTGTCTGGGGGTGGCAAGTCATCCCTGGTCATTGAAACGCTTTACAAGGCGGCGTCCCGCAAGCTTATGGGTGCTCGCCACTTGCCCGGCGAACACGACGAGATCCGCGGTCTCGAATTCATCGACAAGATCATCGATGTAGACCAGAGTCCCATCGGCCGCACGCCGCGCTCCAACCCTGCCACCTATACAGGTGCCTTCACGCCAATCCGCGACTGGTTCGCGGGACTGCCTGAGTCCAGGGCCCGGGGTTACAAGCCCGGACGCTTTTCCTTCAACGTCAAGGGCGGGCGTTGCGAAGCCTGCAAGGGCGACGGGGTAATAAAGATCGAGATGCATTTTCTGCCAGATATCTATGTGCAATGCGACGAATGCAAGGGTGCACGTTACAATCGAGAAACTCTAGAAATTAGATATAAAAACAAAAGAGTATCTGATGTTCTTAATTTAACAGTTGAGGAAGGGGCGACTTTCTTCAAAGCAGTGCCAGCGATCCGTGTCAAACTCGATACCCTAGTGAAAGTGGGGCTAGGTTACATCCATATCGGTCAGCCGGCGACAACTCTATCAGGCGGAGAGGCTCAACGCGTTAAGCTAGCAAAGGAACTCGCTCGACGCTCCACCGGACGGACTCTCTATATTCTCGATGAACCCACGACAGGTCTTCATTTCCATGACGTGCTCAAACTCTTAGAAGTGCTCCACCAATTGGTCGAACAGGGCAACACCGTGGTGGTGATAGAACATAATATGGAGGTCATCAAGACCGCAGACTGGATCATCGATCTTGGCCCAGAAGGAGGCGACGGTGGTGGCCGTGTCGTCGCCACGGGTACCCCCGAGGATGTCGCGCTAAACCAGGTGAGCTATACCGGGCAGTATTTGCAAGGCGTGCTGGAGAAGCCTAAGGTCGGTCAGAAAATGGCGTGAAATTAATTCGTCGCAGCGCATGTAACTTCAAAGGGCGCGATCTGACGGAAGGTTATACCAATGGTGCTCTTCCGGATAAGCATCTTGTTCCTTGTCGACGGTCGCTTCGCAACCTGACAACGCCAAAGCGCTGACCAGAGCCATGATAAAAACCGATGAAAACTTCCACTTCCTAATCATAACTATAACAACCCCGATTTTGATACATTTGAGTTTCATCTATGAACCAAAAGTTAACGGTAACTTTGATGTTCTAACGCGCCATTGGGTTCTAAGTCCAGGTCATCAGATCTTGCACATTTAGCCTATGTGCGCCCGTTGAAACTAAAAACAAATTAAGCGTTAGTGCCTGGATAGACATAATTTCTTTATGCTGAGGACGTTGTATGTTTACAGCCTCGCAAGTAGGCGATCCGGATGTGATCCATGGAATAGCGAGATATTTCCAGACAAACAACAATTTAAAATCTCATCGACTCTGACTTTAGAAAATTAAACCGATGAGAGTTCCCCTCCTGTTGTGCGTGGGACTCAAGAGGGATATCTGTTGAGGGAACATGACGGGCGCAAACATCAAACCAATCCACGTTATCGGCGGCGGGCTAGCTGGCTCAGAATCCGCGTGGGCAGCGGCGCGCGTTGGCGTGCCCGTAGTCCTTCATGAAATGCGTCCCAACCGCAAAACTGCGGCCCATCAGACACAAGCCCTTGCCGAACTCGTTTGCTCCAATTCCATGCGCTCAGACGATGCTACCACTAATGCCGTTGGGCTACTGCACGAGGAGATGCGGGCAGCCGGATCATTGATTATGGCTTGTGCTGACAAGACGGCCGTGCCTGCTGGCGGCGCTCTGGCTGTCGACCGCGATGGATTCGCAAAAGCCGTTACCTCGGCTATAGAAGCTGAAGAGCTAATATCGATTAATCGCGCTGAGGTGGCAGGCATACCGCCTGCAGAATGGGACAGCGTGATTGTCGCGACAGGACCGTTGACCTCCCCTTCTCTGGCTGATGCTATTGATAAATTGACGGGGGAGGACTCCCTCGCCTTCTACGATGCCATTGCCCCAATTGTCTACAAGGACTCCATCGATTTTGATATTGCCTGGATGCAGTCGCGCTACGACAAAGGAGGCCCCGCCGGGGATTTAGCGGCCTACGTCAACTGTCCCATGAACGAATCCCAATACAATACTTTTATCGATGCACTGGTTTTGGCCGAGACCACCGAATTCAAGAAATGGGAAAACTCCACTCCCTATTTCGAGGGTTGCCTGCCCATTGAAGTGATGGCGGCCAGGGGACAGAAGACACTGTCCTTCGGGCCGATGAAGCCCGTCGGGCTGACCGATCCGCGCACGAGTAAGCGTGCCCATGCCGTGGTCCAGTTGCGCCAGGACAATGCCTTGGGGACGCTCTATAACATGGTCGGGTTCCAGACTAAGATGAAGCACGGTGAACAGACTCGCATCCTGCGCACTATTCCAGGCCTGGAGAACGCACGCTTCGCGCGGCTGGGTGGCATCCACCGAAACACCTTCTTAAATTCGCCACGCCTTCTAGACCGCAAACTGCGACTGAAAACAGCACCCCGCCTTCGTTTTGCAGGCCAGATCACCGGTGTCGAAGGCTATGTGGAATCGGCCGCCATAGGGCTATTGGCGGGCCATTTCGCCGCCGCCGAACGGAAAGGCGTAGAGGTCTTGGTACCACCACCGACATCCTCACATGGAGCGCTTCTAAATCACATCACGGGCGGCCACATCACGGGCCGCAGTGAAGCCGCCACCTTCCAGCCCATGAATGCTAATTTTGGTCTTTTCCCGGAATTGACAGAGCGGACCGAGAAAGGGCGACCAATCAAGGGCAAGGCTCGGCGCGAATCTTATTGCAAGCGTGGCGCCGCGGATTTCAATTCTTGGCTTGCTAGCATCCCAACACAAAGTGCCTCCCAAATAAGGTAGCGAGCCCAGAGACGGTTGGCTGATTAAAACCGTCCGGGCATGGCGCCTTGCAACACGTAATAATTTCTTAGGCAGCCCTCCTCGGGTTGACTTCGCCGCAAGGGCCGAGGTCAGCCATCAATCACGTTCGTGGGACCGGACCGATTCCGCGTAATATATCTGATCGCTGTGCTGGGCCATGATCCCGGAATATACTTCCAACCATGAAGACACCAAGGATTCAATCATGAACGCGCCAACGGAACATTCCAAACCGCTGAATATGTCAAATGGCGACGCATCCATCTTTCCCGCTGCTTACCGCATCCTTCCCTCTGAGCTTTCCGGTACTTACAAGATCCTTGGCGAATATGCAGCTGCTCTTAGGACTATCGCCGACCATCCAGCGCTGGATATGTCGCGCAAAGAAGCACAGCTCAAAATACTGGCCCAAGCTATTGGGAGTACCCAGGGGCTTGACACCCAAGACACCGCCGTGCGGTCGGCACTCGCCTTGCATCACGTTTTGCAAAACCGGGGCCTTGATATCCAGGACGCGGGGCAAATGCTTCAGGCAGCGGATCAGGACATCCACAAGATCTCCTACCCCGATTGGTCGGACCTCCTCGCCTGGTGCCGATTTTGGGCAGCGCCGATAGGACGCATAGCCTTTTCTCTAGCGAAGGGAGGCGAACAAGGTCAGGCCAAGGCTGAATCCTTCGCCATAGCTGTCCAAATTCTCCATCTAGTGGAGCAGGCCCCCGCCCAGTACCGATGGCTAGGGCGGGTTTACCTGCCCACCCGCTGGTTCCGGGAAGCCGGAAGCGATGTGTCAGAATTGACGGGTGTCATCTCCACAGATGGACTGAATCGCGTGTTCGCTCATGCCCTCGGCGAAGCTAGGCAATTATTGGATGCGAGTGCAGGCTTCTATCGACATCTGCCAACGCGGCGTCTCAGGATCGCGGGAGCCACAGCCCAATGTGAAGCATATGCTTGGGCCCACGTCCTGGGACGGGCTGATATTCTGATAGGCGCTAGGCGCCTAAATGGGATCAACCGCCTCATAGTATCGCTGACTGGATTCCTACGCGGGCTCATATCGTGACTGTCCACATTGCCGGCGCGGGCCTGGCAGGTCTGGCAGCAGCAGTCAGCTCGGCCCGAGCAGGACATGAGGTGGTCATCCACGAGGCCGCGAAGCTGGCTGGCGGACGCTGCCGTTCCTTTTATGATTCCACCATGGGACGGGTCATCGACAACGGTACCCACGTTGTCCTCGGCTCCAATAGCATGACCCTCAAGTTCCTCAGCGAGATCGGCGCTGGTGAGGCAATGACCCCGGCAGTATCGATAGGACTCCCTTTCATCAATCTTGAGAACGGCGCTACCTGGTCGATGGATATTGCGGGTCGTGGAATTTATGCATTGATTAAAACAGTACCGGACATCAAGACCCTCGTCTGCCTAATGAGGGCAGGTCTGTGCGCGCTCGTACGCCCAGAAGTTACAGTTGCTAAAGCCTATGGCGGTTTAGGTGAATTCTATGAACGATTGATCGTACCTTTGTGCACCGCGATCATGAACTGCACGCCCGAGGAAGCCCCGGCATCCCTGTTCGCCCGCCTGATCGCCGTTCTCTCAGTTGGCGGACGCGGCGCCCTTCGTCCTTTTATTGCACGTACAAATCTTGCCGAGTCATTTATCATTCCTGCCCTCGACACCATCGAAGAATACGGTGGGGAAATCCGATTCTGTGATCCACTGACTAGGATAAAAACCTCCGATCGCGTGCTTCGCATGGCAAATTTTCGTTCAGGGGAAGTTCCCATCAGGCGCAGTGACGCTCTCATAATCGCCCTTCCACCCTGGGCACTAGACAGCGTGCTGCCACATTCAACTCCCAGACCGCCAAGCCACCGCACCCGGGCCATCGTCTGCACCCATTTTGACTTGGGACGTCCTTTGGCAACGGCGGGAGGGATGCGCTTGACTGGTTGTATCAACGCCATGGCCCAATGGTTCGCAGTGACTGGTAGCATTATTTCGGTCACCGTCAGCTCCGCCGAAAAATGGATGAGCTACGAAGCAGATGATATCGCCGCGATGCTTTGGCGAGATGTGTCCACCGCATTTGCCCTACAGCCCACGCCACCCCCTCCCAATCGCGTGATCAAGGAGCGACGGGCGACGGTAGAAATTGCGGGCAGATTCGGTCCACGATGCGCAATTTCCCAACTATTGTTCGCGGGTGGCTGGACCAGCGCGCTATATCATGACACCATCGAGGCAGCGGTGACATCAGGTATCAATGCTGCACGTTGCCTGGTATCACCGGACTAATGCGGCGCGGCGCATTGGAACCACCGCGTTGCAAGGACTAAAAGCTTGCTATACATAGTATGTTAATTACTTTCCAATACTAAACTCACGAAAATGCTGGGGGGCAAATATGAAAAATCCTCTTGAGAGTCTACAAAACACAATCTTGCTCGGGGTCGCTATCACCATCGTGATGGCCCTGATCGTCAAATATACATTTTAGAAGGGGGAGATACCGATGGACTTTTTGTTTGATCCTTATGCGGTGTTTCTGGTTCGATGGTTCCACGTCCTTAGCGGGGTCATGTGGATTGGATTATTGTGGTATTTTAACTTCGTTCAAATTCCCAGCATGCCAAAAATCCCAGACGAACAGAAACCAGCCATCGGCAAGGTAATCGCGCCAGCAGCCTTGTTCTGGTTCCGCTGGGCAGCGCTGTTCACCGTAATTTGGGGATTGATCCAGGCTTGGCAGCTTGGCTATATCGGCCCAGCCCTCGCTCTCGGCATAGAAACGAAGAGCGCGGCACATATGAGCATCGGCTTCGGCATGTGGTTCGGCATTATCATGGCCATCAACGTCTGGTTCGTTATCTGGCCAAATCAACAGAAGGCGCTGGGCTTGGTCGAGGTCCCCGCTGAAGAGAAACCAGCGGCCGCTAGAATGGCAATGCTATTCTCGCGCACCAATACCATGCTCTCGATACCAATGTCTTATTCCATGGTTGCCGTTCACATTACTTGAGTGATCGTACCCAGATGATTGAACGGAGCACTATTGTGCTCCGTTCTTTTTTAGCTCTGGTTAGAATATCTGTAGGTTTAGCTGTTGGTGACCAGCAGGAAGGCTCCCCTGCATCCTACTTCCTAAATCAAGTTGAATTTGAGGGTGTGGCAGCAGACGCAGGCTTACATCGCTTAGGGGCAGATCGGGGCCTTTATTAAAATGAGCCCGATGATGGAAGGCAACATGTCTTCTGTTATTCGGCAGGGCTTTCCTGGCCACTCTCTCCGCCGACGGAGCCGCTAGAAATATTCCCGCGGATATTCAAAGACATCACCACCGGCGACGCGACGAACACGGAAGAATAGGTTCCAACTAGGACACCCCAGATCAAGGCAAAACCGAAATCCTTGATCACGGCGCCCCCGAATACGAAGATCGCCAGCAAGGCAAGCAGGGTGGTGACTGAAGTCAACAGTGTTCGCGACAAGGTTTGGTTGACTGAATGGTTGAGAAGATCATCGATAGGCATAGTTTTGAATTTGCGCAAATTTTCACGAATTCGATCGAATACCACCACGGTGTCGTTGATGGAGTAACCGGCGATTGTAAGAATAGCGGCGACAGTAGCCAGATTAAATTCCAACCCCAGTAATGAAAAAACGCCGATGGTCGCGATGACGTCATGGATTAACGCGACGATGGCTCCTATGGAAAACTGCCATTCGAAGCGGAACCAGACATAAATCATAATGACCAGAAGCGACAAAATGACAGCGAGTATTCCAGCCTGAATCAATTCGCCACCCACCTTAGGTCCGACAAATTCAGTGCGGCGGTAACTCGCTACATCCTTGCCAAGCGATCCTTTAACTATTTCCACGGCAGCCATCTGGGCCTTTTCACCACCAGGCTGGCGCTCGATACGAATCAAAACATCGGTGGGTTGGCCGAACTCCTGCATCGCCACCTCACCCAACCCCAGACCTGAGAGCCGGCTCCGTAAGTTGTCAATATCAGCAGCACCGGGCGTGCGCACTTCCATAAGAATACCGCCCTTGAAATCGATGCCATAATTGAGCCCCTTAACAGCGAAGAATCCCAATGATAGGGCAATCAAAATGGCCGAAAACACGAAAGCAAGCTTTCGCCGGCCGATAAAATTGATCTTGGTGTTAGGCGGAACCAATCTCAGGGGAAATACAGCCATATGAAGTGCGATCCTATATTGGAAGGGTCTGGAGCCGGCGACGGCCCAGATAGGTCACCACCATTAATCGGGTAACCATGATCGCCGTAAACATAGAAGTGAGTAGGCCTATTGAGAGTGTCACCGCGAAACCCTTGACCGGGCCACTACCGAATTCGAAAAGTATAATGGCCGCGAATAAGGTCGTGAGGTTGGCATCTATAATGGTCGTGAAGGCGCGCTGATAACCCGCATCCACCGCAGACAAGGGCGACCGTCCCGTAGCTACTTCCTCACGGATGCGTTCAAAAATCAGCACATTGGCGTCCACTGCCATACCGATGGTCAACACAATTCCGGCGATGCCTGGCAAGGTCAGTGTTGCCTGGAGCAAAGACAACCCCCCGAGTATCAGAACCATGTTCAACAACAATGCGATATTAGCGAAGACGCCAAACGTCCCGTAAGCCATGAGCATGAAGATCAGCACCAGGATAAATCCGATGATACAGGCTATTTCACCGGCGGCTATGGAATCGGCGCCAAGATCAGGGCCCACAGTCCGCTCCTCAAGAATGGTCATGGGCGCCGGCAAGGCCCCAGCCCGAAGCAGCAGTGCAAGATCCTTGGTTTCCTGCACCGTGAAACCGCCTGTGATAATACCGGAGCCACCGAGAATGGGACCCTGGATCACCGGTGCGCTAATGACTTCCTTATCAAGCACAATGGCGAAGGGCTTCCCCACGTTTTCCTGGGTCACCTTGCCGAACTTTCGTGCGCCAATTGTGTCGAAACGGAAGCTTACGACTGGTTGTCCATCTTGGAAACTAGGTTGGGAATCAACTAGATTTTCGCCAGACACCACGATCCGCTTTTTTAAGACATTGGTCACTCCTGATTTGCGCCCCTGGCGCTTCTGTCTCTTATCAGGCCTATGCTTCGCGAAGAAACTGCCGGGCGGCGCAACTTTTGGCAGATTTACACCAACATTGTAACGTTCGTCGAGCAGGTGAAAGGTCATCTTGGCCGTCTGGCCTAACAATTTTTTTAACCGTTCTGGATCATCCAAGCCTGGCACCTGAACCAGAATCCGATCCGCGCCTTGAGTTTGGATGCTCGGCTCGGTGGTGCCAAGTTCATCGACCCTACGACGGACTATTTCGATGGATTGTTGGATTACCTGGATATTGTCAGCCCGGCGCTTTTCAATCGTATAGCCGACAGTGATCCTCGCACCATTGATATCGACCTCTGTGCTGCCAGGCTCCAGACGGCGTAGCAACCGGGACGCACGATCTATATTAGTCTGCCCATCGCGACCCTTACGCGCTTTCTTGTCCGGATCGCGGATCACCACCAGGGCCTGATCCCTCAGGGCGCCAATCCGTGAATAGCCAATACGCTCGCTCCGAAGCTGGGCACGGATGGCCTGTACAAGATTGGCAATTCGTTCCTTTTGAGCAGCCTTGAGGTCAACCTCCAAAAGCAAGTGCGAACCGCCGCGAAGATCGAGCCCAAGATTGAGTTGCGACTTAGGAACCCAATTAGGAAAAGCAGCGAGTTTCTGCTTGGAAATTAGATTGGGCGCCGCCATTACGAATCCCAGCGCACAAACAGTAAAAATAATAATTATTTTCCAACGCGAGAAATGGATCATGGACCGAATGCTGTAGCCTTGCTCTAAATCAATCTATGGATCATTTGTTCTCGTTGGCCGCTCTATCTTCATCGTCGGCAGCTTCTGTTCGTGCATAAACACTGGAGATCATTCCCCGCATCACTCGCACACGCACTTTATCCGCAATCTCCAGATCAAGCTCGTTTTCGCTAACTACCTTCATTATCTGACCGACTATGCCGCCATTAGTGACAACCTTGTCACCCCGGCGTAACTTACCGAGCATATCGCGATGCTCCTTGACCTTTTTTTGCTGGGGTCGGATCAGCAAAAAATAAAATACGACGAAAATCAGGACTAATGGCAGGAGGGTCATGATATCGAAACCTCCTGTAGCGGCGCCTTGGGCATAGGCCGGTGAGATGAACATACTTGGTCTCTCCTTGAAATTAAATGTCATCCAGCCTCGGGCTGGTTGATACGTAGGGGGAATATAGCTATCCCGCAAGGTCTTGCAAATTAAACCTGCTGCTTTATTTCATATCCCTAAAACCATGATACCTTTGTCAAGGCGGGCCATTCTGCCGCCGAGTGAGGTAGCCTCCTGGCCTCTAACAATTTGAACCATAGGCCGAATATATGGCGGAAAACGAGATCGAATCCGTACTGCGCCGTATCGCAGACGCGCTGGAAAAGCTGGCGCCAGAGGTCTATACGCCGACCACCTTCAACTGCAAGGAGGATGCCTTTGTCTGGCATGCCGACCGGAGGGTTGCCCAGGCTATCGCCCAAATCAATCGAGTCGACCTTGGGCTTCTAAAGGGCATAGACCAACAGCGCGATATTCTGTTGGCCAATTCCCTGCGATTCGCCAAGGGGTTGCCCGCCAACAATGCCCTACTGTGGGGCGCCAGGGGCATGGGCAAGAGTTCTTTGGTCAAGGCCGTCCATGGCGCAGCCAATGTACGGCTCGACCGAAAACGTCCCGAAGGTCGGCTCGGTTTGATCGAAATTCACCGAGAGGACATCACCACTCTGCCCTGGCTTTTGGACACCTTACGGGCCGAAGCCCGCCGATTCATCGTATTTTGCGACGATTTATCATTCGATGTACAAGATTCGACATTCAAATCTCTGAAGACGG
>Ga0315336_1003049_pt1 | contig 23453 bp, 26 predicted proteins | sample ASW5metaG_FD_204512 | JGI IMG/M metagenome (GOLD analysis project Ga0315336, IMG submission 204512) | Ammonia-oxidizing marine archaeal communities from Monterey Bay, California, United States - ASW #5 | ecosystem: Environmental > Aquatic > Marine > Intertidal zone | place: USA: California... | reverse complement strand
CATTTCGCACATCAGCATCCCGTATAGCGGTATCTCTATGGAACGGAGTTAGCCAACGGTGATCGTCACCAAGGAGTCCGAAACCCCCACAGATATCACTCTCAATGTATCCATGGCGTCCGAGGACGAAGAGCCCTTCATCGGGCGGTCTTACCGCAGGTTGGCGAGCAGGGTCAAGATTCCAGGGTTCCGCCCTGGTAAAGCCCCCAGGTCAATAGTCGAAAGCCATCTGGGCCGCACCGCACTGGTTCAAGAGGCACTGGAGTTCATGATTCCGGAGACTCTGAATCAAGTCCTGAGCGACGAATCGATTCAGGCCTATGCCGACCCCCAGTTGGAGCTATTGGAGATTGAACCGGTTTCGTTCAAGGCGATTGTTCCTCTGGAACCCATAGTAGATCTGGGAGATTTCCGAAGTATCCACGTTGACCGGGAGCCAGTGGAAATCACAGAAGAACAGGTAGACGAAGTCGTCGAACAGCTTCGGAACGAATCCGCCCCCTGGGATCCAGTGGAACGCCCCGTCCAATTCGGCGACCTGCTGAACTTGAACGTCGACGGCACTATTGAAGGGGACCAAGCCATAAACGACAAAGGTGTCGACTTCATACCTGAAAAAGAAAATCCCATGCCCATGCCCGGCTTCTCAGTAGCTCTGGTGGGCATGACCGCCGGTGAAACCAAAGAGCTTTCACTCTTCGTTCCCGACGACCACAACCAGGAAGAGTACGCCGGCAAGGAATGCCAATTCAAAGTCGAAGTGCTCTCCATCAAAGAGAAGCTACTCCCCGAATTGGACGATGAATTCGCCAAGGGAATCAGAGACGGTTACGAAAGCCTGGAAGCGCTAAAAGAGTTCGTGCGCCAGCGTATAAAGGATGACGGCGAAGCCTCCGCGGATCGTCAGGCTCAGGAAGCCAGCGTGCAGGAGTTGCTCAAGACAGCCTCTGTCCAAGCCTCAGGCCTGATTTACCAGCGCGAACTGGACCACATGTACGAAGAACGCGAGCGGTCCTTGCGCAGCCAGCGTATGGACATGGATACGTATCTCGGCTATATCGGAAAGACAGGCGAGGAATGGCGGGAGGAACTGCGGCCCAGAGCCGAGGAGCGGCTTAACACCTACTTGGTGCTAAGAAAGTTGGCTGAGGAAGAAAGCATCGAAATCTCCCCCGAAGACATTCAATCGGAGATAGACACCATAGTTGTCAATGCAGGTGATTCTGAGGAAACTATGAGAAACACTCTCTCCTCGGAAAGTGCCCACGAGTCCATCCGATCGTCCTTGGTGAACCGCCAAGTGATGGCCCGTTTACTAGAAATAACCGGCGCCGCGGCCCCTGGACCAGCCGATCAACCGGCTAATGAGGAAGAGGCCGAGGACTCCCAAGAAGAATCAGATGCGGCCGGTTCGCCGGACCCTGAAGAACCAGAACAAGGAGCAGAGCCAGATGCTTAATTACCCCCAAGACTCATCGATGAACCAGGTAAGTAACTTTGGCCAACAGGCCGGAGATAACGGATTATTCGTTCCCCAGAACATCATTCCTATGGTCATTGAGACCAGTCCTCGAGGGGAACGGGCATTCGATATCTACTCCCTTCTACTTAAAGAGCGAATCATCTTCTTGGGCACGCAAATCCACGACCAGATGGCGAACGTGATTATCGCCCAGCTCCTGTTCCTAGAGCGGGAAGACCCTGACAAGGGCATAAGCATATACATCAATAGCCCCGGAGGCGTCATCAGTTCCGGATTGGCGATCTACGATACGATGCAACTGGTTAAACCGGAAGTGTCCACCATTTGCCTGGGCATGGCCGCCAGCATGGCCACCATATTGCTCGCCGGCGGAGCCAAAGGAAAGCGGTACGCTTTGCCCAATTCCACCATCCACATGCACCAAGCGATGGGTGGCGCACAGGGTCAGGCCAGTGACATCGAGATTGCAGCTCGCGAGATTCTCCGGTTACAGGATTCGATACGTACCTTACTGGTCAAGCATACTGGCCAAACCTACGACAAGATTACCCGTGATACCGACCGGGATTTCTACCTCACCTCAGAGCAAGCCGTAGAATATTCCTTGGTCGATGAGATTCTTGGTGCCGCACCAGCCGAAGAGAATGGCACCGGTGAAGGTGACAAGACCTAGTCCCTGAACGACCCAAAGGCGATTGATATAGCAAATTACATCCATTCGGCCTGCCCTAAGGCTCTGATTACAATTGATGCACGACAGACAAGACGAACCCTAGAATCGAAGGAATTGGAGTTGCATTCATAGATATCTTCGTAGTTCCGGGGGTGAGTGGTGGCCAGCAATAAAAATGCGCCTAGGCTTTCCCAGTGTTCGTTCTGCGAGAAAGCCCAGGCAAGGTCCCGAATGGTGATGGCTGGACAGGGAAGGGCGGCGGTCTGCTACGATTGTATCCAGGTTCTAGGCCAGTTGGTTGAAGACGAGGCCCCAAAGAAAAAGGTAGCGTGGGAAGACAACGGCCCACTGGTTCCTCGAAAGATCTACTCCAATCTAGATACGTATGTTGTCGCTCAGGAACGCGCCAAAAAGATACTGAGCGTGGCCGTCTACAACCACTTCAAGCGTATCTGGAACGGCAAGAACTCCTCGGATATAGAACTCCAAAAGACCAACATTCTGCTTATGGGTCCCACCGGTTGCGGCAAGACCCTTCTGGCGGAAACCCTAGCACGCACTTTGGATGTTCCGTTCGCTGTTTGCGATGCCACGTCGCTTACCGAGTCTGGATATGTGGGGGAGGATGTGGAAAACATCCTCCTCCGTTTGATTCAGGCAGCCGATTGGGATGTCTCCCGAGCCGAGCACGGCATCATCTACATCGACGAGTTGGATAAAATCGCCCGGAAAGAGGGCGTGAACCGCTCCATCACCAGAGACGTATCCGGCGAAGGAGTCCAGCAAGAGCTGTTGAAGATTATCGAAGGATGCGTCGCCAACGTGCCGCCCCAAGGGGGCCGTAAACACCCGCACCAGGAATTTCTGCAAATCGACACTCGCAACGTTCTGTTTATCTGTGGTGGCGCCTTTGATGGCTTGGACGAGATTGTCTCTAAAAGACTGGTCTCCAGCTCCTCCCGTGTCGGCTTCCTAGCCAGCGGTCGAAGTGGGGAACAAGAGCCTAATAATCACCTAAGCGAAGTCAGACCGGAAGACCTCCTCCAGTTCGGATTTATTCCGGAAATGGTAGGGCGGCTGCCGGTAACCGTGTCACTGGAACCCTTGGACAAAGACTCTCTGATTAGGGTGCTTACCGAGCCAAAGAACGCCATCGTAAAGCAGTACCAACAGTTATTCAGCATGGACGGGGTAGAGCTGGAGTTCACTTCCGAAGGGTTGGAAGCCGGCGCTGAACGGGCATTGGCTCATCAAACCGGGGCCAGGAGCCTGCGTTACATCATAGAAGAGACTTTACTTGACGTGATGTACGAACTTCCTTCGTTGACCGATATCGTGCGGTGCGTGGTGGGACGGGAGGCGATGGAAGGCAAGGCCGACCCTGCACTAATCACGAAGTCCGGCGAGACTCTGGACATCGACTTGGGGTTGGTGGAAAAGTCGGCTTAGACATCGCCTGCCGCCGAATCCTCCGCCATCGCCCGCTGTATCTCCGGGTCCAAGCAGATTCCAGGGCAAACCTCTGTCTCCGAACCGCCAGGTGCTGCCCCATATAACACCTGCCCATCCCTGATGTTTACGCGGCCATCGGCCACGGCCCGTAGCGTTTCAAACAACAGATAGGGCTCCCTTTGGTATTCGGCCTGCCTAATCATCTGAAACAGGGCAAACTCCTCTCCCACTTCCATCGTAACCTTATCCAGATCGCCCTGCTCCGCAGCTAGCCATTGCTCATCGATCTGCGGCCCGGTCAGCGGCACCGTGCAATAGGAAATCAGGGGACCTCTGTCCACCTCTTCTGTCGCCAGGTGAATCATAGCGCCCGTCCTATCCGCCCGAGTCTCAATCAAACTCCAAACCACTTCCTGCCAGGTGCCGATGGGACCGTCGGGAAGCGCAGGATGCAGATTCAGCATCGAATATCGACGGCTCATGGGGCCGCCGACAATCAGCATATATCCGGCCAGCACGCAGATGTCGGGTTGAAAGCCGCTCAACAATTCCATCACCCGGCCGTCATATTCGGCGCGATGATCGGCGAAACGCCCCGCCATCTCCCGACGGAACTTATTGGAAGATAGGGTAGCCACATTCAATCCGTAATCCCCGGCTAGCTCAAAAAACTGGTCTGAGCCTTCGGCCTCACCAGGGCCCCGGTTGCTGAAAACGAACTGGATGCGGGCATCTAGGAGCCTTTTTTCCAACCTGTCTTGAACGAATCTCAACAAACCCTGCGAGCCAGGGCCTCTACCGCTGGAGAACCAGCCGATGTTAAGCATATCCCCTCATCATCCAACGCAGCGGAACCTACACTTGCGAGTCCCACTCCTCCTCATCGGAAGCCAGCGCGAAACTGTCTTTAAGATTGGTGATTTTCAGTTCAGCCTCGTCCAGCAGTTGGTTGCAACGCCGGACCAAGTTCATGCCTTCTTCGTATCGAGCAGTGGCGTCGGCAAGGCTCAAGCCGCCGTCGTCCAGAGACTCAGCCATTTCATTCAAACGCTCGAACGCCTCTTCAAAGGAGAGCGTTTCCAGGTCTTTCTGGGACTGGGGTTCTTTTGTATCAGCCATATCCAAGGCCTCCCAGGCATCACCTGAGAAAGTATATAACTTATGCCACCCCGTTAGGACAATCCTACCAGGTCGATCTTGGGGTGGGAAACATTAACGAATTCAGGCACGTTTAAAGCAAGCGCTCCATCCCGGCGGCGGTGGCACCAGCCTTTTTTCTCTTAGCCGATTGGGGTTTGTCATTCCCGCCCGCAGTGGCCTCAACGATACCATCACTGACGGTGATTGAGAGCGAATCGCCAACTTCAACCTGTACGGCCTTAGTTACGACATCGCCCGCTGTCCCCTTCTGTACCACCGAATAGCCTCGGCGCAGGGTGGCAACAGGATCCAACGTCCGGATCCGGTCCTGCCGGTTTTCGACCTGTAACCGGGTCAACTTCAGCCGGTTGACGAGGGCTATTCCTGTGCTGCGAGCAACATCATCAACCCGGCGCCGCCAGTTGTTGGTATCGGGCAAGATACCTTCGAGAATCCCAGACATTCTGGCCACATCGGACCGCCTGGAATCCGCATGATAGGCCCAGATCCGGTCGAAGTAACCTAAATTCTCATCCAACCGCTGTCTCAGCACATATTGGTCAGGGACCACAATCTCCGCAGCGGCGGAAGGCGTGGGTGCTCTCAAGTCAGCCACCCGGTCGGAGATGGTGAAGTCGGTTTCATGACCGATGGCACTGACGGTTGGGATGCGGCTGGCATAGATGACTCTGGCTACTTCTTCCTCGTTGAAAGGCCACAACTCTTCCAGGGACCCACCGCCTCGGGCCAGCACTATAACGTTGGCTCGACCGTCCCGGTTGAGACCCTCTATAGCAGCTACTAACTCACCGGCGGCATTCGGACCCTGAACCAACGATGGAGCAAGCAGAAGTTCCGCCAATGGGTAGCGCCTCCGAAGAACGTTCTGGATGTCATGGAGCACGGCGCCAGACGGAGAGGTAACCACGCCAATAACCTTGGGGAACAGTGGCAGAGACCTCTTTCGGGACTGCTCAAACAACCCCTCGGCTTCCAGGCGCAGGGCCAAGCGTTCCAATTCTAGGGCTAGCTCGCCCACGCCAGCGGCCATCGCCAGGTCCACCATGAAGTCGGTGGACCCCCGGGGCTCGTAGAACTGGAGCCGTCCATGGGCTAGAACTACGGATCCGCTGGCCAGCAACTCAGCTCCCGGCTGACCGCGAAACATGACGCAGTTAAGTAAGGCTTGGTCGTCCTTCAAGGAAAAATAAGAGTGTCCAGCGGAAGAAACCCGAAGGTTGGAAACCTCGCCCTCCACCAGCGCATCGGCCAGCAGAGGGTCCTTTTCCAGAACCTCTTTTACATGTTGCGAGACTTGGCTGACCGTGTAAACAGCCACTAGGCTAGCTGCTAACTCGCTCGGTATATTCTCCGGTGCGCGTATCCACTTTTATTATGTTGCCGGGACCGATAAACGTCGGCACAGTCACACGCAGACCGGTTTCAAGGGTTGCAGGCTTGGTACCTCCCTGTGCGGTATTTCCCTGGAAATTCGGTGGGGTTTCCTTAACTTCCAGATCGACATGGGTCGGAAGATTGAGGCTGATTACTTTCCCTTTGTAAAAGACCGCTTCAACCATCATCTGCTCTTTCAAGTAATCAAGGGACTTGCCCAATTGGGCCGAGTCCAAATCATATTGGTCGAACGTCTCTTGATCCAAGAAGTAGTAGTAATCCCCGTCGGTATACATATACTGGGCCGGCCGGTTCTCGATATCAGCCGCGGAGAACGAGGTATCGTACCGCTGGAAAGTCTTTTCTACAACCGCACCGGTCAACAGATTCTTCATCTTTAATCTGGTAACCGGAGCGCGCTGCTGCATCTTGTGGCGTTCGTAATCCATGATTTGCCAGGGCGCGGCTTCGAATTCGATGACGGTGCCCTTGCTTAGGTTGCTAAAGTTGATGCTCATTCGAACTTTCCTCCCTTTCGCCTGCCTTCAACCGATAACTGACAGCTATTAACCAACGACTGAACCCGCCTACTTGGAGGCATTGCTCAGTACTTTTGCTCCACCAGCTTCCAAAACGACGATATCTTCAATCCGTACACCACCCCAACCGGGTAGATATATACCCGGCTCGACCGTGAAGACCATGTTCGGCTCCAAGGTATCCTGGGACCGTGGGCCCACGCCGGGCCTTTCATGGACCTTTAGACCGACGCCATGGCCCAGACTATGGCCGAAGTTGTCTCCGTAGCCAGCATCTGAGATGACCATTCGGGATAAACCGTCGCAATCTTCGCCGGTCATGCCCGATCTTACGGTGTTGATTGCTATGAGTTGCGCTCCCAGCACGATGTCATAAATCTTGTTGAAAGTCTCATCGGGTTCCCCGACCACCATTGTTCGAGTAATGTCTGAGCAATACCCCTCAGCTATGGCCCCCATGTCGATGAGTATGGGTTCACCCGCTTGAATAGGCCGGTCCGACGGCATGTGATGAGCCATCGCTCCATTAGGACCGGAGGCCACGATGGTTTCGAAACTCAGACCGTCGGCGCCGGACTCCCGCATCGCCTTTTCCATGCGCCAGGCGATTTCCTTCTCGGTCATTCCCACTTTAATCGCTGGGCGAACAGCTTCCATCGCTGCATCCGAAGCGTCGATAGCCTTCTGCAGCAATGCAATCTCTTGGCCGTCTTTTATAACCCGATGCTCTTCAGCGATGCCAGAGGCCGCTACTAGCGAGACTTTGCCGAGGTTCCCGTCCTGCTTCAGCACATCCAGGATGCTGTCATAGTTCGCGACAGTCATGTGACGATTCTCGAATCCAACACGTTGAATCCCGGACTCTTTGAGGTGTTCCATCAGCCAGTCCCAGCCGCCCCTCACTTCAATAACTTGAAATCCGGGAGCTTGACCGGCGGCTTGCTCGGTGTAGCGGGAATCAGTGAATAACGTCGCTTGGGCAGAGGTGATTATCAGATATCCAGCGGACCCGGTGAATCCTGAAAGATAGCGGCGGTTTTCCGGAGCGGAAATCAGCATTGCGTCCAGATTTCTCTCGGGCAACTGGCTTGCCAATCGCTCCAAGCGCTCGCTCATTACGCTGCCTCTTCCTTGATTATCGCCGCAAGAATGTCCAGAGCCGCAGTATAGCCTCTCCAACCAAAGCCCGCAATCTGGCCTCGGGCGATGTCGGTTACAACCGAATGACGCCGCCATTCGTCCCTTGCGTAAGGATTACTCAAGTGGACCTCGATTATCGGCACACCAGAGTCTATAAGGCCATCCTTCAAAGTGTAGCTGTAATGGGTTAGTGCACCGGGGTTGATGATGATTCCCTGGATAGTACCAAAATGTTCCTGGATGCAATCAACCAAGTGGCCTTCGACGTTGGATTGGAAAAACGTAACTTCCACACCAAGTTCATCAGCCAGCTGTGACACCTGGCTATTAACGTCATCCAACGTCATAGCGCCGTAGAACCCGATGTCACGGCGGCCAAGGGCGTTAAGGTTGGGTCCGTTCAACACCAGGAACTTAGTCATCGGAGTCGACTCCATCCCTCGCCGATGAAACGGGAGGCAGGTCGGAGCGGGGGTGGTTGGTCAGATGAGCAGAAAGAGCCTCTTGCTTGGTGACGTGGGTATATATTTGAGTGGTACTGGGATCAGAATGGCCCAGCAACTCCTGGATCACCCGTAGGTCCGCGCCGCCTTCCAGCATATGGGTAGCAAATGTGTGGCGCAGGGTATGCGGATGAACCCCCAGAGTAGTCTGTGCCTCAACTCCGTAACGCTCAACCAGTTTCTCCATACTACGTCGGGAGAGCCTGGCGCCGTAACGGTTCAAGAACAAAGCTGATTCGGTACGAACCGCCAGGTGGGGTCTACCTTCGTCCAAGTAGCGTCGCAAAGCGAAGGCGGCGGGTTGACCGAACAGCACCCATCTTTCTTTAGAGCCCTTGCCACGGACAAGAATTTCTCGACTGGCGAAGTTAACGTTGGGCAGGTCCATGGTCTGTATCTCGCCCAACCGTACGCCGCAGGAATACAGCACTTCCAGAATCGCACGGTCCCGCAGACCCAGCGGTGAAGAATCATCGGGGGCATCCAACAGCCGAGCTACATCCCGCTGTCCCAGAAAACTTGGAAGGGGCTTCTCAACCTTCACGCGGTAGCTCCGGCCAGACGGCACTGGGCTGGCTTTGAACAACTTCTGCTGCACCAAGAAAAGGTAGAAGGAGCGCAGGACCGTTAGCTTGCGGGCGATACTGACCCGAGCATAGCCTTTACTATCCAGGGCATCTGTAGCCAGCCAAGCCATGTATCCTCGGAGCATTGGACGGTCCATAGTTTCTATGGTTGCCTCTTCCAAGCAAAGATAATGACGGAAGGACCCGATGTCGTCCAGATAGATCCGGACAGTGTTTTCCGACAGCCCCCGCTGTCCTCGAAGGTAGTCCGGATAACGTTCTACCATATCATCGAAGCGGGCCAACTCAGCGGACATCGAGGCTCCACTGTCAATCGGCAACTGGCGTCAACTCCGATGTCTGATCCGGGGCCAGCTCAAGAATTGCCTCACGCCAATCGCAATTGGTGCAGGAAAGCATGTCCCGTCCTTGCTGGACCATCATGCCACTACACTCTGGGCAAGGAGTCGGCACCGGACGCTGATTACTGATGAAGTCGCAATCCGGGTAGCGGGAACAACCGAAGAACGGACGTCGGCCACGGGCCCGCCGCTCAACAATCTCTCCGGTGCAGTCGGGTTTCGGACAATGCACGCCAACCTTATTCAAGATTGGCTTGGTCGTACGGCAATCTGGGAATCCGGTGCAGGCCAAGAACCGGCCAAACCGCCCGGTCTTGATTACCATGGGCTTGCTGCAGGTGTCGCAGACCTCGTCAGTCTCTTCTTCCACCTTGGTTCGGGGCATGGATTCTTCGGCTTTTGCCAGCGCCTTCCCAAAGGGGTCGTAGAACTCGCCCAACATTGGGACCCATTCGCGTTCCCCACGGGACACCTCATCCAACCCCTCTTCCATCTTCGCAGTGAAATCAGGGTCCATTACTTCGGTGAAGTACTCAAGCAGCAGTTCCGTGACTGTGGAACCCAGAACGGACGGCAACAGACGGTTTTGCTCCTTTGTTACATAGTGCCGATCCAACAGTGTTCCCACGGTTGGAGCATACGTGCTGGGACGGCCGATACCCTTCTCTTCCATGGCCTTGATCAACGTGGCCTCAGTATATCTGGGCGGCGGTTGAGTGAAGTGCTGCAATGCCTCCAGCTTCCGGCATCCCAAGCCTTCGCTAGCCTCTAACACAGGCAGAGACTGGCGTCCATCATCCGTCTCTTCTTCATCCAGGCTTTCCATGTAAACCGCCCGGAAGCCGGGGAATTTCAATACCGATCCGGTGGAACGGAACATATAGACCTTTGATGTACCTTTGCAGGTTGCATCGATATCCACCGTGGTGGCTTCGGTTCTGGCGTCAACCATCTGGCTGGCAACCATCCTCTTCCATATAAGTTCGTACAGGTTCAACTGAGGACGACTGAGATAGGCCTTTACCGAGTCTGGAGTACGCCTGATGGACGTAGGCCGGATCGCCTCGTGGGCTTCCTGCGCCGACTTAGCTTTGGTCGTAAATACCCGTGGCTTATCCGGTACGTAGTCCTTGCCGTAAGCTTCGGTGATGTAGCCCCGCGTCTCGCTGACTGCGGAAGTGGCTACCTGAACGGAGTCGGTCCTCATGTAGGTGATTAGACCCACTGATTCCCCGCCGCCCACGGTAAGACCTTCGTAAAGCTCCTGGGCCACGGACATGGTCTGCCTAGGGGTCCGGCGTAATTTCCGCCCAGCCTCTTGTTGGAGGGTGCTGGTGGTGAACGGAGCGGTGGGTCGTTGGCGAACTTCCCGCTTCCGAACGTTTGACACTGCGTAGGCCGCGTCCTTCAACTCGGCCTCATACCCGCGAGCGTCATCCTCTTCGGAGATGGACAAACGGCCCTTTCCGCCTTTCACCGAGTGCAATACTGCGGAGAAAAGATTGGGCTTAGTGGCCGGACTTTTCGCTTTGTGCAGTTCAGCCTCCAGGGTCCACGACTCGACGGGAACAAAGACCTTAATCTCATTCTCCCGGTCGACCACCATTCTCAGAGAAACCGATTGTACCCGACCAGCAGATAGTCCCCGCTGTACCCGGCGCCATAGCAAAGGGCTGATCTGATAGCCTACTAGCCGGTCGAGGATCCGCCGGGCTTGCTGGGCATTGACCAGCTCCATGTCAATCTCGCGGGGATTATTGAAGGCTTCTTCCACGGCTTCCTTAGTAATCTCGTGGAAAACCACCCTCTTGGGAGGGGCTGGCCGCTCGTCCCACTTCGCCGCCGTTTGCAGGTGCCAGGAGATAGCCTCACCTTCCCGGTCCGGGTCTGTGGCCAGATATATCTTGGAGGCCTGATCGCCGGCCTTTTTTAACTCGCTGAGGATGGAGCGCTTGTCCCGCATAATTACGTAGGATGGTTCGAATTCGTTTTCTATATCCACCCCAATCTTGCTTTTCGGCAAATCCCTCACGTGACCTTGGGAAGCAATAACCACGTACTTGTTCCCCAACATCTGGCCAACCGTGCGGGCTTTGGCCGGAGACTCAACTATCACCAGTTGTTTGCCCGCCGTTTTCCGAACAGCAGCACCTTTCTTAGTAGACTTGGCAGTCGATTTTCGGGTACCTGCTTTAGTAGTACGTGTTTTCGTGGTTTTGGCCTTAGTCACCATAGACTTGGGATACCTCCCGTAAACGGACATAGTGCATGCAACCCACTTGCCGCACTTGGCCTTTCAATTCCAGCATGGTAAGCATGCTGCTAATAGACGCAATCGGGATATCGGCGCTTTTTCTAATGTCGTCCATATGCCGTGGCTCATCACTCAGATAAGCCAGCAAGACCGACTCAGCGTCGTCATCCGTCTCCACCGACAATGGCATCGGAACTTGCCGCGCCACGGTCGTCAGGTCCAACTCTTCCAGAATATCGTTGACGTTGGATACCAGCTTAGCCCCCTCCTGAATCAACCGGTTGGTCAACCGGCTTATGGGAGAGTACATACTGCCGAGTACGCAGAACACTCCCCGGTTCTGCTCCAACGCATGATACACGGTCCAACGGGCGCCGCTGTCTTCTCCGGCTTCGATGACCAGAGAACCCAAGCTGATGCCGCTAATCAAACGGTCCCGCAGGGGAAATCTCCGAGGGTCGGGTCTGACTCCCGGAGGATATTCGCTGGCGATGGCCCCATGGTCCATGATTTGTTACGCAAGATTAGTGTGTTCCCTGGGATAGATTATGTCCATACCATTAGCCGGAACAGCTATGGTCAGCACCAGTTCTCAAGGGTCGCCCAATGGGGCGACCCCATCGACGCCCCGGGCCAGGCTACAGATTATTTATTGCTATGTCATTTCGGGTCGAATCGGCGGTCGAGCCATCCGTGGCTTCTCTTCAATATGACGCCGGCCTCCTAGTCCCAAGCACCGCTACGAATCCTTCGTCCGACAGCAACAAGGTGTCCTTTCAATAGGAGACCGGCGGCGGGTCTGCGATTTCCTTCAAGCGCTTCGGATAATCGTCATCGTACCAGGTCGCCAGGTTGAATCCGGCAAGCTTAAGCTTTTCAAGCTCGGCGTCCGACGTAGTCTGGCTTCTGAGGGCTATCAAATCCCTTGCGGTCCGGTCGGCAAGACCAGCCTCTTTGAGCTCATATAATCCGGCATGCCATACCTTTTTCAGGTCGCCGAAGTAAGCCTCCAGCCTGCGCAACCTCACTGTTCCGAGCCTGGGCACAGGTTCCAACGCCTCCCAATATTTTACGTCGACCATGGAATCGATTCTAGCATACCGTCGAAGTTTGAAACAACGCTGCCAGGGTCATCTTAATTGACATTAGACCGTGCCTGATGTAGTATTCGTATCGCTACTTTTGATATGAATAACGACCCTAAAAGGTTGTTTACTCTTAGGCCTACGGCTCCACAGGACAGAGGTTTATTTGAGCTTCTGAAGATGCCATGACCTTGCTCCGAACAATCATCATGACAGCCGCCACAACATCCCGATATACCCCAGTGGTGCCGCTCCTTTCCTCTCGAACGACCCCTGAGTCTTCTTGCGCCGCTCGGCACAACCTTAAAATCCTATCGACACGATACTAGCCCTGGGAGAATTACACATGGAGATGCGTGACTTCGTCGTCCGGTTCGCCGGCGAAGGCGGACAAGGAGTGGTAACCTCAGCAGAGGGTTTAGCCCAAGCAGCCACCCAGGTCGGCTATCATGCTTTAACTTTCGCTACATTCCCTTCTCAAATCTTGGGCGGTCCCACATGGACCCAAGCCAGGATTTCGGTCGACCCGATCCTCAGCCCCGGCGACGAAGTTGATGTCCTCGTAGCTTTTAATCAAGACGCCTACGACGAACACAATCCCGACGTTCGGGATGAAGGCGTTATCGTCTTCAACTCCAACGAATTCCAGTTGGAAGGAGATGCGCGAGGATTCGGTCTCCCCTTCGACGAGTTAGCCAAGTCCACCGGCAACGCCCGGGCTGCGAATATGGTGATTATCGGTGCCCTAGCTCACTTGGTCGACATGCCTCAAACGTACCTGGAGGAGTTTGTTACCAAGAGGTTCACCCGCGGTCGGTCCGGAGATGATGAAATCATCAAGGCCAACATACAGGCCATGACGCTGGGACGGGAGCACATTTCTGAAAGCGGTCTCGCGCTGGGGGCTCTAACCGCTCCTAAACCGCCTGATTACGCCCAAGTAATGCTCAAAGGAAACGAAGCCATTTCCTTGGGAGCACTAGCCGGAGGCTTGGACTTTTACGCAGGATACCCTATCTCCCCAGCCACAACTATTCTGTTGTACATGGAGAGGAATCTGGTCGGCGAGGGTAAGTTCGCCCATCAAGTAAGCTCGGAGATTGAGTCCATTACCGCCTTACTGGGAGCAGGATTCGCCGGTAAGAAAGCCATGACGGCCACCGCAGGGCCAGGATTTTCCCTGATGAGCGAAGGCCTGGGTCTAGGGTGGATAGCTGAGATTCCCTTGGTTGTTGTGGATGTGCAAAGAGGTGGCCCGGCCACCGGACTGCCCACCAAGACAGAACAATCGGACCTCATGGCCTGCATGTTCCCGGCACATGGCGATGTTCGGATGCCGGTCATCGCCGTCGGAACGGTTGAAGAGTGTTTCTATGGTGCAATCAAGGCTCTCAACTGGGCCGAGCGTTACCAAGGGCCGGTGATATTGATGACCGAGATGTCCTTAGCGGAACGGGTACAAAATATCCAAAAGCCGGACCTTTCCAAGGTTGAAGACCAGCGGCGTCAGACCTACCAAGGTTCCAACGGCTACAATCGATACGCTGGATTCGAATTGTCCCCCATGCCGGTCCCCGGCAATCCCGGCTCATACGTTGCCAACGGCAGTGAACATGACGACATGGGTGACACAACTCACTTGGGCAGCCGCCACATACAGATGACAGAGCGCCGCTTCAGCAAGTTGAAACTGCTGGAAGAGGACGAATACGAAAGAGACAACACTGAAGAGTCCATCGCAATGATGCCTTGGGGAGGCTCGAAAGGTCCAGCACAAGAAGCCTACATTCAGTTGAAAGCTTTGGGAGTACCGGTCGGCTGGTACTACACCATGAATCTCAGCCCATTGCCCCCCAAATTGCTGGAAGAGCTGAAAAAGAAGGATCTGGTTCTAGTCCCGGAGTTGAACTATCAGGGGCAGTTTGCCAACATCTTGCGGTCCCAAGGAGTCAACGCCGAGGCTATCACCCAATATACGGGGCTCCCCTTCAAAGTTAGAGACCTGGTAAAGCGGGTCACCGAAGCAACGGAGACCGTTAGGAAGGAGGCGGCTGGGGTATGAGCAAAAAGAACGAAGAGTACGACTTTAAGTGGTGTCCGGGTTGCGGAGACTTTGGGGTACGCAGGGCGTTGGAAATGGCGATGATTGACCGTCTTGAAGAGACGGGGCTTCCCATTGAAAACAACGTGGTGGTGGCTGGTATCGGTTGCTCAGGAAACCTAGTACATCTTCTTGAGGGTAATCAACCCTACGGTTTCCACGGCATCCACGGCAGGTCTTTACCCATATCCCTAGGCGTAAAGATGGCCCGCCCTGAACTGAACGTGGTCGTCGTGGCCGGCGATGGAGACTTCCTGAGCATCGGCGGCGAGCATATCGGACCCCAAGCTTCCCGAAACTTAAACGTTTGCGTAATAGTGATGGACAACGGCGTCTACGGTCTTACTAAAGGCCAAAGCTCACCGACAACCAAGTTAGGTGAAATAACCAGTTCAACACCTTTCGGCAAGATAGAGTCACAACTGAATCCCTTGGAGTTGTATCTAACCCTGGGTGTTTCCTTTATTGCTTCTGGGTTTTCAGGACAGGTCAGGCCGTTGGCCAAGCTGATTACGCAAGGGATGGAGCATAAGGGGTTTTCCATAGTGCACGTACAATCTCCTTGCACCACCTATAACGATACCTTCGAACTACTCAAAGGCAACATACAAAAGGGTATTGAGCCAGGACTGTGGGCAATCTCGGAAGATCACGACACCAGCGACAAGGTAGCCGCGCAGCAATTACTCCAACAGGGCGGCGTTCCGGTTGGCGTGCTCTACAACGATACTTTCCGTCCTTCGATGGACCAGCAGATTGAGCAGATGTGGGGCAGGGCAGAGCCGAAGACCGTACAGCAGTTGATGGACGCCTTCGAGTTTTAACCCAGGCTTCGCCTCAAAAGCTGAAAACTTCCCGCTTACGCCGGGGAACTTTTATTTTGGATTAGCTAGGTCTCTCTGTTCGCCTCTAGATCCTCTTGCAAGTGCTGCCGGAGGAGTAGACGGCTCCGGTGAAGACGGGCTTTCAACGACGATACGGAGATGTCTAAATTCTGGGCCGCTTCTTCGTTGCTTAACCCTTGGACGTCCCGAAGCACTACTGCGGTTTTGAGGTTTTCCCAAAGCATGTCCAGTCTCTGCTCCAAGTGCTCCTGAAGTTCACTTTCAGCGCCAGTTTCACATGACCTTCTCTTGGGCTGGGGAAATCAATCTCTTCGTAGCCGGTCTGGGTGAGGTTCCACCAGGGCCGCCCTTTGCGCAGCTTCATCAAGGCGGCGTTGGTGGAGATGCTACAGCCAAGTACTGATTCGAGACTCGCCAAGGAACCGCTCAAAGTTGCGGTATGCGGTCAAGAAAGTGTCATAGGCGGCATCTTCGGCGTCAGCATGGTTCACCAGTCAGGTTGCGTACGAAATCGCCGTACTCGGTAACGATGTCTTCAAAAGTTCGTGTGGGCTGGGATTCCGTTGGCAATCAGAGCTTTTCCGCTTGAACCCCGGTTGGTCATGGAAAAGCAGGGGGTATGGCGGGCGAGGAAGTTCGCTGGGTGGCTTAAATTGGCATTGGAATGCCCAATACCTATCCCTCTACTAACTAGACAGCAGCGTTTCTTCCTGAAGCGATTGGTACTTGGAAGGGCATTTCACAAGGATGGAGTCTGTTTGGAAGACTTGGTCCTCCCCATAGCTACCCTCCAAGATGACCTCGGAATGAGGGTTGAAGAACAAATCAGGCAGCACCCCCACGAAAGTCGCTGACAGATGCACTCCAGCCGACTCCGCAGTCTCGTCCCTAAGTTGGAAATGGGAAGTCGTTGACCTCTCTTCTCTCTGGAAAGAGTCCGCCACCAGCTTGCCCGACACCCGAAGCGTCCGTCCGTCGTGGACATCTGTCCTGTTGATTAGCTCACCCACGGTCAAGAAGTAAAGAGCGTTGCCTGGGAAAGCAGCGTATATCATGTAGCCAAGAGCCAGCGACACTACCGCCGCCAAGACCGTGAAACGGGTCCGGTGGCTCTGATTGCCCCGCTCCGCATCTTCTTCAGTTTCTGCCCAATCTTGCCAGTCCGGTTCCAACTCAGCCAATATATCTACCTCGTGTGGCGTTACTACTATGATTATATACTGAAACCCTGGCCAGCGTCCTCAGATCCCTGTTGATCCAGCGTGCCGCGCAACTCGGCAATCTCCTTGCGTAACTCCTGCTGCCGCCGGCTCACGAAGAAAGCATAGCCAAAGAAGGCGATCCAAGTAACCGCAAATGCGGCAAAAAGAAACGGCAGATTGGCCGGGGGCAACGTAGCCTGTAGTAGCGCTATTGGCATTTCATTCAACTCCTCAAGTCAGGAGACGAGAACGCGGACTAGCGTCAGCGCCCGACTCTTCGCAGCACAAGCCGCATGCCTCGTAACCGGTCCTCGCTGTTCCGCAGTGCAGTTCGCTCAGCCACCAAGTAGGAAAAAAGAATCAAGAAAGTCACGAAGGAAAACAGCAGTATCCACCACATTATGGGTTCCAGAGCGTTAGCCTGGGCGAAGGGGCCCACCACGGGGGACGGATGTATAGAACGCCACCAAATCACCGAATAGTACACTATCGGGACGTCTACAAATCCCACGATCCCCACCACCGCCGAGTAACGGGCCGCCTGCTGTTGGTTAGGAGCGTATGAACGAATCATCAAGTAGGAAACGTAAATCAGCCAAAGTATCAGCGTCGTGGTCAGACGCGGTTCCCAGGTCCACCAAGTATTCCACAACGGCTTACCCCAGATGATACCGGTCAACAGCGCCAGAGTGACAAACACCACGCCAACCTCGGCGCACGAGTGGGCGATTCGGTCCCACTTCCCGTCACGCCGCACCAGATAGGCGATGCTGGCCAGGAAAACCAGGAAGAACGCCAGAAAGGACATGATGGCTATCGCCACGTGGAAATAGAACACCCTCTGAACGTGCCCCAAGACTGCGTCGGTGGGCGCCACCATAAATATGAGATATAGGTCCGCCATCATAAACAGACCGCTCAAAACCGCCAGATAACCCGTCAAATTATGGCGAACACCGTTCCCCAACAATCGGTCCTACCTCCTGTTCACTTCAACCGTCATTCTTCAACAATTATTCTTCAACGACTACTGCAAAGACCCATGGACATATTACTAAGAATAGAGCGTCGAAGATAGCTAAGAGAGGCAGCCACCGGTTCAATCCCACCCCGGATTCAGACCCCATGGATGCGGAGGAAGCTTCAACCGCTGCGATAATCACCGGCAAAATGACCGGGAAGAAAAGCACCGGGAGCATGATTTCCCGAGACCTTGTCTGGACAGCGATTGCAGAAAACAGTGTGCCGACCAGAGCGAATCCCAACGTGGCCAGAGCGATGGTTAACACGAGGGTTAAAGACAATACTGAAAAATTTAGCAGTACACCGAAGACCGGCAGCAAAGCAACTTCCACCGAAAGCATGAATAGGAAACTGCTAAAGGCCTTGCCCAAGAATATGGCGTCCCGGCTCATCGGAGACAGCAGCAATCCGTCCAACCCGCCCTGCTCCATCTCCCGAACGAAGGACCGGTTCATGGCCAACGTCGCCGCAAACGCGAAGGTTACCCAGATTATCCCTGGGGCCAGCGCGGTGACCCGCTGCGGCGTTACGTTCAGCGCGAAGTTAAACACAATCACAATTAACAAGCTGAAGACCAACACCGACACCAACAGATCCCGGGAACGCCACTCTAGTAGGATATCCTTACCCACCAGAATCAAGACCGGCCTCAGTAACCGCATCATCGGTTGGATTCCAGGGACGTGGTAACGTAACGCCGGAACTCGGCATCGGCGTCCGTCCCACTCGATCCGGGCCGTTGGATTTTACCTTCAGCCAACAGACCGACTTGGCCGGCCCATGAGAACCCCAAGTCGATGTCGTGGGTAGTCATAACCACGGAACGTCCGGAGGCTGTCCACTCTTGCAATAGTTCCTTGAGCATTTCCACCGCCCCCCGGTCCAACCCACTTTCCGGCTCATCCAGCATCAGGATCGGCGGTTGATGCAGGATAGCCCGAGCGATAGCTACGCGTTTTTGCATCCCGTGGGATAGACTGCGCAGGCGATATTCGGACCGGCGGTTCATCCCCAACCTGGAAAGGGCTTCGACAGCCCGTTTCTCAGGGTCTTTAAGACCGAACAAGCGCCCATAGTAGACAAGGTTTTCCAGGGACGTAAGGTCGTCGTAGAGAAAAGTGCGGTGGGCAACGACACCAACCCGGGTCCGAACAGCCTGTGGATTCCAACGTAGGTCATGACCGGATACCAGAGCCGTGCCTGCGTCGGCCTTGGCTTGGGTGGACAAGATGCGCAGCAAGGTGGACTTGCCCGCGCCGTTGGCACCGAACAGGACGAGAAATTGCCCCCAGCCAAGGGTTAAATCCAAGTTCCAGAGTACCGGCCAGTCACCAAAACTCTTTTCCAGTCCCTCTACCTTAATAGCGTCCCCAACAGGATTCACCGGCGCAATGATATTCTACTCCGCCGCTGCAGCTAACCCGAAGGGAGAGAAGGGAACCAAATAGAACGGTTCCGAATCAACAGAACCGTCGTCATAAGCCTCGCGGCCGATATGACCCAACGCACAACTCCTTGCCGATCTTCAGGTACGATTCGAATTGTCATGATATCCTTGAAGGAAGTGGCAATACAAGTTGAAAGGCCCTTAGGGGTCCTAAATGAAGGGGTCACAGAGATATTGCACGCTGTGCAAAACCGCCCCCTTTCGTAAAGGAGGCAGGGGAATCTCCACGGCGCCCTCTCACCTCGAGAGGGCGTCGCCATCAGTCACCGGGAATTCCCCTAGGCGGCGTCGCGGATGTAAGTGAAGACCGCTTGGACCCGTGGATGAAGGTCGCCATTGTGGCCCAAGTGGAGTTCTTGGTATAGCGTTCATATAATTCTCCACCGAACTGGTTCCGAGAACCAGTTTATCGGCGATGGCCGAGTTGTTATAGCCGTTGGCCATCATCGACAGAACTTCTTGTTGGCGCTGAGTGAGACCGGCTGTATCCGAGCCTTTACGCGGCATCATGCTGTTGACCACTCCTTGGTCCATGACAACCAATCCGCAAGCCGCTCCCTCGATCGCCCATACCAATGCATCGGAATCGGTCACCGATTGTTTCAGAACGTAGGACCAACCGGCCATCTCATTGGAAGCAATCAAGCTTACGTACTCCCGCTCCTTATAGGCCGACAAGAGAATCATACCCATATCCGGGTGGTTTGACTTGATAGCCTTGCAGCCTCGATACAGTTGGGAGCACTACCCAACTCTATGTCCATCAATACGACCTCAGGACTCAAATGGCCGGTGGCTTGGATGGCTGCATTGCCATCGCGCACGGCCCCTACGATTTCCAGATTGGTATCGCCCTCAAGGAAATCTTCAGCATGTCTCGAAAGAGACCTCCATTCTCAACGATAAGAACATTGATCATCAATCCCCTCCGGAGCCGCGAATTGCCCTACCCTTATCCGGTGCATCGTCCCGGTGTTCAAAAACCTTATAACGGAGTTTATCGACGATGATTTCTTAACGCAATGTCATAGACACAAGATTCTTGTCGAGAAAAATATAGGGGATGCTGAAGCGGTCCGGCAGGTTGAAGCAGCGAGCCCTCACACCGGCTCCGATTTCATTGGAACCACCCCTCTACCGTGGTGAGAGGAGACGGGGGTGAGGGACATTTTTCGAGACACCTAAGTTGGCCGTAACTGCAAACTCTCTGGAACTACGGTGTCTTGATACTTACTCCGCCGTCCACCGCCCAGGTGACTCCGGTGATGTACGCCGCTGCTGGCGAGGCCAGGAAAACCGACAGATAGCCCGGTTCTTTGAGCCTTCCGGTCCGGCCCAAGGGTACTTGCTTCGCAGCGGTGTCTTGGCGCGTCTGATAAGCCTCTGCGGACATCTGGTCCGGATCTGGAAACGAGCCCGGCGCGACAGTGTTGACTCGCACGCCGAAGGGCGCCCATTCTTGAGCCAAACATTCGGTGAACCGCATTAGACCCGCCTTGGCTGCGTCATAGGCCGAGTACTCGGGTCGACCCCGGAATGACGCCCAGCCGGAGATATTGATGACGCAACCCTGTTGGCGCTCCAACAGGTGGGGACCAACGGCCCGGCACCCTTGAAAGGCCTCGGTCAAGTTAATGTCTATAACGTTGTGCCAATCTTCCTCGGTCATCCCTTCAGTATCGCTGCCGGGTAGTTTAACCACGGGCTTGTGTATGGAGTCGCCAACACAATTGACTAGCGTGTCGATATGGCCGAACTCTTTGAGCACCTGTTCTGTTATTCGGTCCATGTCGGCAGACTTTGTAGCATCGCCCGCCAAGGAGAGGGCGGTCCTTCCCAAAGCGCGGACTTCTTTCGCCACCTGATTGACACCGGTTTCGGTGAATCCCGTGATGGCCACATCAGCGCCCGCTTCGGCAAACACCATCGCGATGCCTTTACCGATACCCCGGCCCGCTCCAACTAACAATACCTTTTGTCCTGCGACGTCAAACTCTGGAATACTCATTTGGTTGAATCCCCCTCATAGTCTGGGTTAATCTTCGTCTCTGCTGACCGTGACCGGTTCCAGTAGCAATTCTCTCCATTCTTGCCAGGAAGCCGGATCTACCGCCGGAAAAGTATCTGTTTGGTATTCTGCTTGCCGGGAGTGACAGATAGCAACTGAACAACGGAAGCAAGCGGGGCCTTTGGTGCAGACTGTTTGGGCGTGGAGCCGGATAATCTCGTGTAGGTCGACCATGGCCAAACCTCGTTGGTCCATCCAGGGACGGTGACTGAGGTACAAGCGCTTCAGCGACGCTCTGAGAAGTTGGACGGGAACCCCGGCGGCAATTCCGGAAACCCGTTCAACCAACCGGGCGGCATTGCCGTCCAGGGGTAGAGCCTCGCCTCCCCAGCCGTAGGCTATTACACATTCGGCTATCTTTTCTCCCACACCCTTGATTTGCTTCAATCCATCTCTGTCTCGCGGTACTACCCCTTCATGGTCCATGATTACTTGAGCCGCTGACTCTATAAATGGCTTCTGCCCCACACGGACGATGCGGTCCAAATCTCCGGCGGCCCAACCCTGCAACAAGCGCTCGGAAGTTGGAAATCTCCGGAAGAAGTCATGGCACATCCGCACCAAAAGTCGGTCCTTGGTTCGGGCGCTGAGGACGAATAGAATCAGCGTCCTATAGGGACTCCTGCGAACTCCTTGTTCTCTCCAAATTCGGGACTCCCAAGGGAACCCGTGGTATAACTCGTCCAAGCGGCCAAGCATCGACAAGATAGCGGCATCGTCGATCGGATTTATCCCGCCCTTGTTGTTGATCCCGGTTACCCTAATTCCTTCCCCAGTCTTCATGACGGCTGGAAGTGTAGCCCAGGGAACTAAGCCAGTCAATCTAAGGCCAAGCCTATTTTTTTAAGCTGGCCTTTCCCAAAACACAGACACATGGCGGCGATTTAAGTCTACGTTACTGCAATAGTTGCAAAGGATGGTATAGAACGTGATAATCCTTGAGACTCTCCAACCGGAGCCTGTTCACGCCGGACGGAGCCCTATGGCAAACCCCTTAACTCAAACAATCAGGAGGGATTTCGATGAGAATCGCCAGGTATCTCGCTCACGGTCAGATCAGCCACGGGGTCATCGATGGAGACGATGTCAAACAACTCACCACCACACCCTTCGAGCCCCACGAAGTAACCGACCATATCCATCCCCTGTCCGACGTCAAACTACTGGCGCCCTGCGTACCGGGCAAGATTCTGGCCATCGGCCTCAACTATTCCAGCCACTTGCATGACCGGCCAAGCCCGACAATGCCGATGGTCTTCTACAAAACAACCACTTCTCTCATCGGGCCGGGAGACACCATCATCCGACCCAAGGGCACCAATAAACTGGACGCGGAAGCCGAATTGGTCGTCATCATTAAGGACAAATGCCGCAACGTTTCCAAGGCGGACGCCATGCAGCACATCCTGGGTTACACCTGCGGCAACGATGTCAGCGCCCGGGATTGGCAGGAGGAAGACCGCAACTGGTGGCGCGCCAAGTCAACGGATACCTTTTCCCCCGCCGGACCATGGATTGAGACCGAACTGGACCCCCGCAACATCCGGGTCACCGGCCGCATCAACGGCCAGGACGTTCAGAGCGAAAGCACCAGTTACCTGATATTCGACATTCCCACCCTGGTGTCCTTCCTCTCGGAGTACATCACGCTGGAAGCCGGAGATATGATTTACACCGGAACTCCGGGCACACCCGGGGAGATGAAAGACGGCGACGTTTGCGAGATTGATATCGAAGGTATCGGAGTGCTCAGCAATCCCGTGAAGCTGGAAGCGTAAACGGCGTTAGTCTCGATCGGCACTGCGTTTGGTGCGTACGGCACACCCCCTCTCTAACTCGCCCCATAACGGGCCGAAGACAAAATCCCTTCCCCCATAAAGGGGGAAGGTTAGGATTGGGGTGTTGTGCTTTCATCAACCGCGTTTCTTGGACCGGAAACTAATCTAAACCCACCTTACGCAGGATAAAAGCATCCGAGGCCATTATCTCGGGTATACGTGGCGATAGATTTTCAAAATCGTCGGCTACGGCGTTGATTAGCCGCCCGCTGAGCTTGCCGGAGTCGTCACTGGCTAGGAACACGGCTAGCTCTGCGGCCCGGTCGATGGACACGCCGCTCCCGCTGGTTACCCGTTTCCCCAACTCAAAAAGGTCTTGGTCACCGACCCGCTCCGC
>Ga0315336_1003048_pt1 | contig 23459 bp, 23 predicted proteins | sample ASW5metaG_FD_204512 | JGI IMG/M metagenome (GOLD analysis project Ga0315336, IMG submission 204512) | Ammonia-oxidizing marine archaeal communities from Monterey Bay, California, United States - ASW #5 | ecosystem: Environmental > Aquatic > Marine > Intertidal zone | place: USA: California... | reverse complement strand
GGTCTGCTCCCTGTGTTGGAGTTGAAGGTTTGGCATTCCCTCAAATCTCAACACAGGGCAGACCCGCACGTTAATCCATTCAACGAGCCCGCCGCAGCATCGTTCTACCGCGATAGCGGTTTAGTTCATTGACCCTAAGCTGCCTTTCGAGGAATGGTCCGCTACGGATTTTTTATTGCATCCCAAGTTTACGTAATGTCTCGGACCAGCTCTCCAGTAACATTGGATCGGTAAACCGGCGACGGCAACATACTTCTGATTTGACTTACAGCGAATCTCTGCAGAGGCTATGAACCTGGTGCTTCGTTCTCGACTTTAGCGCTATTCACCATCTCTGCTGCCGTGACAACGCTGTACTGACAGAATTCTCCGATGGTTATCCAGTAACCGAGTACACTGATGGACGTTCGAACAGCCATCGCGGGCCTCGAATTGTTGGCGCGCCTGCCGTGGTTTCTCAATCGCCAGTTCACGATTGATGAAGCCCGTGAAATCCAGATCCAACAGTTGCGCAACCGACAGAAGCGCTTCTTGCTGTTCTTGCGCAAGGCGATTTTTGCGTTTCCGGACCACCCGGTCCATCAACTTCTCAAACAAGCCGGTTGCGAATACGGCGACTTGAAGGCACTGGTAAATCGTGACGGCGTAGAAGAGACTTTGCGAACTCTGCTGCAAAGTGGCGTTTACTTGTCGGTCGACGAGTTCAAGGGGCGGCGTCCGGCGGTCCGCGGCTCCGTGACCATCGACGTGAGCCCTGATCGGATGCGCAACCCGCTTGCCGCTTTCCATATCCCCAGCCAGAGCGGCGGCAGCCGAAGTGCCGGCACGCCTGTACTGTTTGACTTGGCCTTCGTCCGTGCTTGCGCAGTCGCCTACGCGCTTCACCTCAACGCCTGCGGCGGTGATGACTGGCTAAAGGTCATATGGGAGCCGCCCGATGCGGGGGCGCGGTTTCGCTTAATGACAACGAGCTGTTTCGGTACAAGACCTGCTGCATGGTTCTCGCAAGTGGACCCAAAGGGACCAGACGCGGGCGGAATTTTTCGCTGGAGCGAGCGGGCCCTCAGATGGGGCGCAATAATTGGCGGCGTCAAGCTGCCACCTCCCGTATTAGCCTCGTTGGAGGATCCGCGACCGGTGCTTCACTGGATTAGAGCCGCGCTAGAGCGAGGCGAAACACCCTATTTGGTGTCCTCCGCGAGCTCAATCGTACGACTGGCGGCGACGGCCTTGGAGACCGGCATCGACATCCGCGGAACGCAGGCCACCATGGCCGGGGAACCCACGACCCAGGCGCGCCTCGACACCTCCGCCGAAGCTGGCATCCGATCTGTTCCACGCTACGGATCGATGGAGAGCGGGCCCATCGCCGTCGGCTGCCTGAACCCAGAGGCCGCTGACGACACACATGTTCTACGCGACCTTCACGCTGTTATCCAGGCGGGTAGCCAAGGTGAGCATATCGGCATGCCGTCGCGGGCGATGCTAATTACCAACTTGCACCCAGCGGCACCATTTACGATGTTGAACTTCTCTTTGGGCGATGAGGCGGACATGGTTGATCGTGATTGCGGATGTCCGACGGAGCAACTGGGTTGGGTTCCGCATTTGAAGAATATCCGCAGTTACGAAAAGCTGACCGTCGGAGGCATGACATTCCATGACAGTGATCTGGTCAATGTGCTCGAGCGTGTGTTGCCTGCTCGGTTCGGCGGCAATCCGTCGGATTACCAATTGGTCGAATCAGAGGATTCAAACGGGCGGGCGTGTCTGGTTTTGGTCGTTCATCCGAGGCTCGGCCCACTCGATGCTACGTTAATCGAAGACGCCTTTCTTCGCGCGATCGGAAAGTCCCCGTTGGAAGGCATGATGGCGTCCATGTGGCAGCATTCCCACTTTATCCGAGTCGAACGCTGCACACCGATCGCGACTGCCGCCGGTAAGATCCTACACCTGCACGTGGACAGTGCCGGATCTTGGAAGAGCCAATGAACCGCGGTCCGTGACTGGCGGCCGGGTTGGAGGAGCGAAGCAGACCCTCCAACTGCTACCACTAACGGGATTGACACGTAAACGCGACTGGTCGAGTCGGATCAGCGGAACCTCATCAGACGCCTCTTCTATGATATGTTGCGCGCCCGATCATTCGATTTGTGGCATGCTGCCCGCGTTGCGGACCGAGACGCAGCAAAAAGGAAAGAATGAACTTAGCTTCAGTTAAATTGACAGTGCCCGCACTGTAATTACAGAGTTCGTAGGCGTTCACACTGAAGGTCGGGATAATGCGCTCCTTCTTAAAAAATGTTGCGGTCGCCCGAAGTCGAATCCCCGAAAGTGGTTGGCTATACACATTTCATCTTACGATTCAGCACGTTGTGCCCAGCTGGCTTTTTAGCATCAAGATATGGACTACAGGAATTGGTGAAATCGAAGAAATAGAAGTAAAGCCGGACAAAAACTTAGGACTTCGATGGGCGGACACGAATGACATTGTCGCATTGATGGCAATGGGTCAGACACGCGAGGATTTCAAGAACGCGTTTTCCAATGGCGAAGAAATTGCTCTCTGTGAGGCGGCGGGCCGAATCGTTGCCTACTACCGTATGTCTCCAAATCAAGTCGAATTTTCGGATTGGCTGAGGATAAATCTGCGAAACGGTTCCGTTTATGGCGGCTCACTCTGGGTTCTGCCTGCTTATCGAGGCCAAGATATTGGTCCGGAGCTTGTACGGTTCGGCCTAGCAAAGATGGCTGAAGAAGGTTTTCAGCGATGGGTTTTTCATGTCGACGCGTTAAACCGTAACTCATTCCGTGCGACCAACAAGGTTGCAGATACTTCAACACTTGGCCGTTTGATATTTATTCGTGTGCTTGGAGTAGTCTTTATTAAGTACGGGGCCTTGAGCCGCATCGGCTTCTTGAATTCCCAAAATCGCTTAGTTATTGAGCTCGGCTAATCATTGCCTCTCAGTAGCTCGGCATATCGCCTACGCGATCAACTTTCAAATCGTAAACTCGACGACGTCGGGTATTGGCACATCGCGTCGATTCCGCCCGGCAGGCCAACAGTCGGCTATCGGGGTCACAACCGAAGTGTGGCCACCATCAGAGCGAGAACGTCGGTGCAGATGGCTATGGCGTTGCCGGCATTTGGCCTGTAAGTGGGATTGCCGCCTACAGGGACTCACTGAGCAGCCGCTGGCGATAAATAGGCACAATTATCCCGCGTTGAAGCCTTGAGGCCGTCCTGGCGCGGCTGTGGCCGGCCAGGGAATCCTCGTAGCAGAACGGCCCATCGGCCATGTTTCGCGTATGCGCCCATGTCCCCGAATTAGGTTCCGCAAGCTCAAGGATGCGGTGTGCGCCAGAAAGTACGGGTTTTTGTCTTCGAACCTCGTTTGATAATCAGTTTGATTCGCACCTTGGACTTATTCGACTTCCACTTCGTCTTCTGGACGATTTTAAGACCGGGGACATTCACCCTTGTACTGGTTTTGGTGCCTCCCCCTTTGGTTACGGTGACATGGGAAAGCGAGACCGATGCCGGCCCCGTTGATACTTGAGGAAGCGCAAGACAAGCAGGGGAGGGCGTGCGCAACTCGATAAGCCATTTACCCGATTGCACTTTCGCCTTGTGGTACCCAGTCAGCTTAACGTCTATGGGCCTAACGGTGGTCATAAATATGCAGAACGGGTCGTACACCCAAGCATTGAGTGCGCCGGTCGGCACCAGGCCGCAGATGAGTACTACATTCAGGGCGATTAGGATGCGTCTAAAGCATTTGGTCATGCTACGCGCCTTCCTTTTATTTTTTTCGCAGGACAGGACTTTGTCATGCAGGCGTCAAACGCATGTGATATCGCTGTGACAATGCCGTGAAATCGACCCATTTCTTGAAATACTTTGACATTTTGACCAGGGACAGCGGCAAAGTTGGTATGAAAATGAGGCGATCGTGGGGTCGAAGTCGGCGCCCATTGACGCGCGCTTCTGCCCACGATGTTCCAGACAGATAGGCATCTACTCCACATTGCTCGCAGGCCTCTGACACTGGTAAAACGGAGAATTCTTCGTTTTCTTTGGATAATGCCGTGACCGAAAAAGACACCCGTTAGCGACAGCTTACCTGAACAACATACTTTTCTGCGTTCTCAACGACATCAGTTCTTTTGAGTGTTGCGACGGAATCGGCAGTCGTGTATTCAATTTTATGGGTGTCCAAGAACGTCGTCGCGATCGACGATTTTATCGCAATGTTGACGGTCTGGGCCAACGTCCCTGTCGTCTTGAGCACGAATTCTTCTCTTAGTTTGCTGGAAACGATGCCAACAACATTGCCGCTCTCATCTAACAATGGTCCACCGCTGTTGCCTGGCTGGATCGGGGCGGTAAATTGCAGATTGCGTGCGTCGTCAAAAAAACCAGTTGTTGCACTTACATTTCCGGATGTAGCCTTGAGCCCGGTGCCTAGAATACCGCTCAACGGAAACCCAACCGCAACAATATCCGCACCTAATTTCACATGTCCGCCAGATCGAAATTTTGCCGGCTCGCTTGCTGTTGGTATGTTCAGAGAAAGAAGTGCCAGATCGCTTGTTGCATCAGTTGCCAGAAGCTTCGCAAACGAATTGAAGTTAAACTGTTCTACCCAATATCGCCGGCACCCTTTCAAAACGTGATAGTTTGTCAATACGTGACCGGCACCATTCACGGCGAAGCCTGTTCCGTTCTTCGGGGCTCCGCTTGGCGCCGGTTCGGCCGCAATCTTGCGTGTCATTTCGGACAATTCGGAACCAATCCGAAGTTCTAACTGTCTAATCCAAAGATTATATGTTTTGTGTATTTCAGAGCCGTCATATAGAAGCTCTGCACTCGAGTGGTACACAATAGAGTATGTCTCTTCATCGAAATTGATGTCGATTCGCGCGGCATGGCTTTTTAACTGCCGTTCACCTGTGTAATGGCCGGGCCCGGTTCGGACCATCAGCCACCCACTATCCCGTCCTGCGGAAAAGAATACGCGATCAATTTGATCAAGTGTGATTTTGTCGGGGCCTCTAGGAATCAAACGGTCTTTTGCGTTGTAAATCGGTTCCTTCCGAAACTGACCAAACGGCGTGTTTGTTGAACAGCCAGATCCGAACACCAAAAAAAGAATCAGTGGGACGATTCCAGCGTAATTCACGACAACGTTCCTCGGCTTCAACGACTGCTGAATTGAAGGACAAAGTTTTTCTAAGATAGTGAATGGTACTACTCGACAAGCAGTGATTGCAAGCACAAGAGAGATGGGCATAATGCGTCAGATTTTCTCAATAACTTCTTCGATCGCGACCATTTCGCTGGGCTGGGCGTGAAGTCCTTCCTGTTGAAGTCTTCGGCAGATCCGTACCAACGGATTGTGCTTGACCGCGGAATCCAACAGGCGCATCGTAACGGCGGTGCTGAAAACACCGTGGCATAGGCGGATAACCGCCTCCGAAATTGGCGGTTTTCGTGTGTCCGGCTCACTTGGAACGTTCTAAGTGACGACATGCTCCTGAGCCGGGAGTCTGCGAAATAAGGCCGCAAGGCACGAATAAGCAGGCGCGACCTATGCCGCGTTTTCAGCTCCCGGCGCCCGCGCCGTTCCCGCGGGTACGGCCTGAAAAGCCAAGCATAGGTGCAAGTCCATGCCAAACCCAACCAACACTACCAATCCGTCCGCCGACCAGGACGCCCCCGATCGATGGGCCCCCTTCAACGCCCTGCGCGTCTCAATCCTAGCCGGCGAATTACCGTTGCCGCCGATGGCCGCAAAAATCGTCGACGGCGACGCTGAGCTCTTTGAGCTGTGGACGAGTTACCATTCCATACGAGCCGAGATAGCCCAGATCGATGCTGAGATCGAAACCATCCGCGAGCAGAATCCGGATGTGAAAGACTTCCCGTCGGTTCGGATCCTCCAAAAGCAGCTGCTCGACGAGAATGGCGAAATCGTTCGGTCAGTCTCCATGACTGCCAGCGACCCAGTTGAAATGCACAAGGCGTTGATGAACGAAGCCGGCCTGCGCGACCTCCTGGGCAAGAGAGACGCCGAATACCTTACTTGGCGGGACGCCAAGACCGACGAGCTAGAGGCCAAGCTGGACGCCTATGAAGTCGCGGCGCGTGAGGCCGGCTTGCTGGCGGCGTGTGATCGGCGTTCGGAGTTGGAGGATCGAGCCGACGATGTTGCTGATGAAATCCAGGAAGCGACGGCTGAGACGGCGTGGGGCGCGCTAATCCAATTACGGATAGGCGTTGCTGCAATCGATGGCGCGCCGGATACAATTACGGACGAAGTTTTGGCCAAGGTTGCGGTCTGGAACGAAGAGAAAATCGGGGCGATGGAATGACCGGCACTGCCTCGTGACGGCCATGCAGAAAACCTTGGCGAAATCGGCATTCGAGACCCAAGGTTTTCTGCGACTGACGAAAGCCAGTTCACCCCATGCAACAAACGGATGATTTCTGTATAGCCCCGCGGGCCGTGCGCCTGCGGGGCGGGAGTTTCAAACCATGACCAAGCGAGTAGCACTTTACGTTCGTGTGTCGACCGGCGAACAGACCGTCGAAAACCAGCAACAAGCCTTGGCGGCATGGGCGATGCAGCGTGGCTATCAAATCGTCACCACATTCGCCGACAACGGCATCAGCGGCAGCAAGGGCCGCGACAAACGGCCTGGCCTCGACGCTTGTCTCAAGGCTGCCGTGCGCGGTGAATACGACGTCCTGGCGGCATGGCACGTCGATCGGCTCGGGCGCTCGTTGCCGGACTTGGTTTCGACGCTTCAGGAGCTTGAGGCCGCCGGCGTCGACTTGTTCATCCATCAACAGACCCTGGACACCACGACACCTACCGGTCGGGCCATGTTCGGCATGCTCGGTGTCTTCGCCGAGTTTGAACGGTCGATGATCCAGACCCGAGTCAAGGCAGGCCTACAGCGTGCCAGGAAGGCCGGTAAGCGGCTTGGTCGGCCAAGGATATCTACGACTAAAGAAGCTGAAATTCGGCGGTTACTGGCGGCTGGCAACGGCATTCTGAAAACTGCACGATTAGCCGGTGTCGGCAGCGGCACGGTGCAGCGTGTTCGCAATGCTGCTCGGCGCCGGTTGATGGCCGCTTAGCCCCCGATAGCGAACGAATCGCGGATCGGCTCGAATCGACGCGATGTGCCAATTCCAGAAGTCACGCCAGATCGTCCAGCAGCATCATTGCGTCCTGCAGGTCGGGCATGTCGAAGCCTTCCGTGAATCAGCGGTAAAGAGGGGCAAGGAGATCGTTAGCCTCTGGATTTCTACCTTGGGTTTTCCAAAGCCTAGCCAGATCGGTCGCGGCACGCCGCTCTAGCGACTTGGTCTCTTGCGTACGTGCGAAGTTGAGGGCTTCTCGATAGGCGGCTTCAGATCGATCAACTGCCACGCCTGATGCTTCTTGTCTCGGCCTACGGAACGTCCTTTCAAGTCTCAAGTCGATTTAGTCTGACAAAGCCCCTCGCATACATCACAGCCGCTCAGAAGCTCTTGCGCGAGCTCGGCCTCGACATCGAAATCTCTTTCAGTAGCGGAGCTGCACTTCAATTCTGAATTCGTGAACAAGCAGTGTTATCGCTATATCTGACAGTATATGGTTCAATTTGTCGGGTTGGGTCCCTGTCGATAGTCAAATCGTTTGTTATTTGACGCTCGGCGGTAGCTTGCCTTGTTCTCATCGATTAAACCGCGTGCCGAGCCTATGTTCGATTTTAAATTGATGACCGGCAAGGAACGGTCTCCAGAGGAGCGGTTCCTGTTGCTCTGTTGCCGAGCCGATTTCAATGAACAAACCCGGCTACAAGTCGAGGCTCAAGTAAAAGCTGGCCTCGATTGGCACGTGTTATGGCGTTTGGCTGTGCAAGAAAACGTTTTGCCTCTGGTTTGCCATCGCCTCTTGGCGTTCGACGGGACACAGATGCCTATCTCATTGCTCGCCGAAATGAAGAGACAGCTCTTCGATAACGCCAGCCGCAATATCTTGTTTATTAATGAGCTATCGAGGGTTCTCGAACTTTTACAACAGCGCGGGATTCGCGCCCTGACGTTCAAGGGACCGGTGCTCGCGATTACAGCGTATGGCGGCGCCAATCTCCGCCGGTACAACGACGTGGACATCATCGTCCCCGAGCAAGACTATGCGAGATGCCGGTCACATCTTTTCGCACATGGCTATGAGCTCCTCAAAGATTTTGGTTTCGAAGTTGCGATCCGTCACAAGGAGTCATGGGCGATCGTCGATCTACACCGAACCGTCACATCCTCCGCCTTTCCCTTTCCGACCGATTTTGACAGTTGGTGGAACAGGCGCGAAGGCGTTGACGTTTCGGGACATTCCGTACCGGCTCTCTCCGTGATGGATCACTTGCTCATCGTCATCGTGCAGATCGCGCGCGACCGTTACGAGGACAAGCTAATCTTGGCGAAGCTCTGCGACGTGGCGGCGCTACTCCATACGCACCCGGCAGTCGACGTGGATCGCGTCGTCTCGGAGGCCGAACGTCTGGGGGTTCGGCGCAGGGTCCTCGCTGTCCTGGGGGCGGTGGCCGAGCTATTGGCACTGCCCCTGCCGGCTAAGGCGACCGCCTGTTTCGAGTCTGAGGTACTCCTGGCGAGGCTGGCTCGTTTCACGGAGGAGGGGGTCCTCGATAGACCCGAGGGCAACGTGAGGTCATTGTACGAACGGATTTTGTTTCATTTCAATGTGCATGAGCGGGTTGGACATAAGCTCGCCCAGCTTTGGATGGTCCCGTTCAAGCTCAAGGAATTGTTAGAGGAGCGTTCCTAGATGATGCGAATCAGTGTGGCGCCTCCGTCCGGCCGTGGGCCGGCACGGCGCAAGCCCGAAGCTCCTCCGCGGGCAGTGCCATGACCCTCGTGGATCTGAGCGTCATCATCCCGGTATTCAATTGCCAGCGCTATCTGGGCGAAGCCATTCAGAGCGTCGTGGCTCAAACCCAGCCTCCCAAGGAGATCATCGTCGTAAATGACGGTTCCACCGACGAGAGCGCCGCGGTCGCACGCAGCTTCCCACAGGTTCGTTTGATAGAGCAGGAGAACTTGGGACAAGCCGCGGCTAGGAACCATGGTGTTGAAGAAGCTGTGGGCACCCATCTCGCTTTTTTGGATGCTGACGACCTTTGGGCCGTGGACAAGACTGCCTTGCAGATGGCCAAACTGAATGAAGACCCATCACTCGACGCGGTCTTCGGTCACGCCGTGGAGTTCCGCAACGACGACCCAGCGGTCAGATCGGCGCGCGGCACCCGCCGCGATTCTCAATCGATTCCGGCGTACTTGCCAAGTGCGCTCCTTATCAGTCGGAAAGCCTTCGATGCCGTCGGTGGATATTCCTCAGAATTTGAGATAGGGGAGGCGTTGGAATGGTTTGCGCGTGCGCGGGACCAGCGCGTAAGGATGGCGACGCTCGATCAGATTGTGCTTAAGCGCCGCATCCATGGAGACAATCTGGGGATCCGGAAGCGTACAATGCAGACGGAGTATGCACGAGTCTTGAAGCTGGTAATTGATCGCCGGCGCAAGCGGTCAGCTCGGTGATATCCGCATGCGGCTGAGGGCGGGTGGAGGCGGTATGGCGAGTGGGTATCTTGAGCCGGAGCGGAAACAGGGCGTGCGGTCCGGTCGCCGCCCAGCCGGCGCGGACGCCAAACGGCTGGTTTGAGGCATGGCGCATGTGGCTGGATGAATCTCAGCGATTGCTCCTCCTTGCGGCTCTCCTGAAAGGAGCGTCCGCCGCTGCCTGGCGTCAGTGGCGCAGGACGAACGAAGTGGATGCGCTGGAGGGCCAAACTGCCGGCTTGACACCAATGCTCTATCACAACCTCGAGGATGGCGGCGTTGACCGGGCCGATCTGTTAAGGTTGCGCGGCACCTACAAGTTTCACTGGGCCAAATATCAGCTCGCGAGGAAGACCATGGCGCGAGCTGTCGATTGCCTTGCGGATGTCAATGTTGCGTGGGCCCTGCACCGGGAAAGTGCTTTGGCGTTCGGCGGCCACTATCTGCCCGGCACCCGCCCCTTGCAGCGGCTCGACTTGCTCATTAAGGCTGACGATCTAGCCAAGGCCGACGCTGCGCTCCGGGTGGGAGGCTGGTCAGCTTTTCGGTCCATGCCCGACCAGCGCCTGATGCCTTTCCTACCCGGCATGCTCTATCAGCATGCGACGGAATTTCCAGTTTATCTGGTGTGGCATCCCAGCTGCCTCTTAGCTACGGACGCCGCGAACGACGCGTTCTGGCAGCGCCTTCGCACGCAAGAGATGGAGGGTGTATCGATCAGCCGACCGGACACTACCGATCTTCTACTCATTGCATCCGTGCACACCGCAACTTGGGGGGCGGCGTGCCGCGGGCCCGTGACGTTCTCGGACCTGTACGTTCTAGCGACAGGCGCCGGCGGTCAGGTCGACTGGCAGGCGTTGCGAGAACGCGTCGTGGATTTATCCGTCTCGGCGGAGGTCTTCGAAATGCTTCGACGATTCGAGCGTGAAGTGCATGCGTGTTCTCTGCATACTTATTTTCCACCGGAATTGCTGGCCGCCACCGAGTATTCCGACTACTCCGGTGGGGGCACCTTGTGGCGCGGTGCGCAGGGCTCAAAATATGATCTGGTTAGCCGGCTCGCCGATCACTGGCGTCTCTATAGACGGGTTTGCCAGGTGCACGATGACGCCGTCATTCCGCTAGGATTCTTCGCCTATCTGCTGTTGGCGCATCGGTGGTACTGGCAAGTCTCGTCGGTCTGGCGGATGCCACTCAGGTTGGCGCGAATCTGGTTCGCACGTCTGGGATCCGCCAAGACGCCCCTTCGCGAACGTGGCGAAGCAGTTCAACCCAAGGACTCAAGCGGGGCTCACAATCTTTGAGGAGAATATTGTCAGGCGTCCTTATTCTTGTGCTCACGCGTGATTGATTGGCGCAAGAGGGTAAAGAGTTCGGCGGATTGGACCTCTGAACGGTAATTCTTTACACGCCCCGAATTGTCATGGTGCGGGAGGTTCACCGAGACGGTTTTCGTCTGCGTCTTCCGTAGCTGACCGTCGGCAATTAGGTGGGTCGCGTCACTGGTCTGGCCGAGGCGATAGTGGCCGTCTCCGGCCAGGTAGAAATTGCGCTTGCCCTGTGGCGACTGACGGATGTCGGCGATCGTAACGCCGCCGGCGTAGCCGTGGTTCTGGTGGGCGATGGTGGTGCCCTCGGTAGCGTCAATTGTCGACACGCCGAGTCGACGGGCCTCGAATATCAGCCAGTTGTCCCAATAGCATCGGCCAATCGCGAACTCCGGCATCTGCGGATAAAGCGCCGGGGAGAAAACGAAAATATCAATCCACTTCGGCGCGAGCAGCTCACCCTCATCGTGCACGAAGCGACGCAGCTTTGCGTCCCAGCCACTCTCGAAGGAGAGCTCCCGCTCTAGTTCAATATTCCAACGGCGGGCGACCAGCAGGAAGCGCTCGAACTCATGCTGCGCCAGCGCCAATGCCTCGATCAGGTCCGGCAGCAGGATGATGTCGGCATTGACGTAGCAGATCGCTCGGCCGCGGGCATGCCGGCCGATCTCCTCGTAGACGCTGCTCAACAGCGGCGTTTCGAACTCGTCCCGCTCGATGCCGTCGACCTGTATCGCGCCGACTTCGGCGGCGATCTCGGCGACGCCCTGCTCGCCCCCCATGAGAATAATCTCGGTTTCACAGGGCAGCCTGGCCCAGCTGCGAATTGCGTTTTTCTGCTGGATACCCGTCGTACCGTCGAACGGCTTCGGCACCGCTACGACGCTCAAATCCAGCGCACGGTCCGATTTGTCGCGCCTACTTACCATACTGTGGCCATTTCTCACGCCTATACCGCTAACGCAGGTCTATTAAACCCTTGAACCCCAAATTTCATTCGCCTCAGTCCGAAAACGATAGCAAATTCGGCTGAGTGAGTCCATTTGGCGCCTGGTCGGGACATTGCACGACGATATCCTGGGTTTGGTGTGGTGACCTGGCACTTGAAGGGTCGCTAACCCGCAAATCTCGTGGGGCCGGGGCGCACTTCGGCCCTCGCGCAACATATGCCTTGCGCGGCCCGTCCGTGAGTTTCTGGACAGGTACTCATCATGGCGGCAAATGCGCCGGCCGCCGCTCACCGATCCATCGCGGGATCTCAGCGAACAGGTGTTTGGGATTGACGATCTCTGCGGCCATTTTTTAACTCAATCCCGCCAATTCGCTCAAAACCGACGAATATGATAGCATACGAAGAACTTAGGCTTGGCGCAAAAAAGTTTAGGCGGCCGATCCGTCTTTCGCGAGAATTGATGACACAAAATCCTTTTATCTAGCAGCAAAATGCACCCTCCTCTCGAAACCCCCATTGCCCTGCTCATCTTCAATCGGCCCAAGGAAACTGCAAAAGTCCTAAGCTCCATACGTCAGGTTCGGCCAAGACAGTTATTCGTCGTTGCCGACGGACCGCGAAAGGACGTTCCCGAAGACATTGAGAATTGCGCCTTGGCCCGCGCGGCGATCGACGGCGTGGACTGGCCCTGCGATGTGCAAACCAACTATTCGGTTGGAAATCTCGGCTGTCGCAAGAGGGTATCGAACGGACTCGACTGGGTCTTTGCGTTAGTTGAAGAGGCGATTGTCCTGGAAGACGATTGCCTCCCGGAGCCGAGCTTTTTTCCGTACTGTGAGAATCTCCTACAACGCTATCGGGACAACCCGAAAATCATGGTCATTTCCGGAGCCAACCTGTTCAAGCGATTTCAGGCGACGGAGGACAGCTATTACTATTCCCGTTATCCTTTGATCTGGGGCTGGGCAAGTTGGCGACGAGTGTGGCAACAGCACTACGATGTCGACATCCAACGTTGGCCCGAAATGCGCGAGCAGGGATGGCTGAATCGCTTTCTCCAACCACTCGAATGCCTTTATTGGGGGCGCTTATTCGACCAGGTCTGCAATGGCCTCGATACGTGGGACTATTCGCTGCTTTTTACTTGCTGGCTGAATGACGGGCTGGCTTTGCACCCGCGCCGCAATCTCGTGTCTAACATCGGCTGGGGGGCCGACGCGACTCACACAAAGGACCCGGATTGCGCTCTGGCCCGGTTGCCGAGTTATCCAATGACTTTCCCGCTTCGACATCCGAAACGGCTCGAACGCCACGCCGAGGCCGATGACCGGTTAGAGCGGCTGACTTACAGCGGAACGCTGGCGCGCACGATCTCCATCGTTCATGAGTCCATACAAGCACGGCGCGACATAGAACGGGGCCCGCTGCGCGAACGATGATCGACATCCTTCACATTATCCAGTGCTTGGCTGATGGCGGCGCGCCGCGGGCTGTGGCGGCTGTCGGAAAGCAATCATCCCTGACGGGTCGGTTTTGCCACCGTGTGCTGTCGATTTTGCCGCCAACGGCCGGCGGGCGCCAGCTCGCCCACGACGCCGGGATGGAGATCGTCTCGCCGGGGCCCGACAAGAGTGTGCGACAGTACATAGACGACGCCGACATAGTCCAAATGCATTTTTGGAACAGTCCCGAACTTTATCGGTTTCTCGGTGCCCTATTCCCGCCGATGCGGTTGATCGTCTGGTTTCACGTGGCCGGCGATCATCCGCCGCAAATCATCAGGCCGGAGATTGTGGCGTTTGCGGATCTGGCGTTGGCTTGTTCGCCCTATCAATTTTCGATCGCGCCGTTCCGCGATCTGCCCGAAGAAATGCGTGCCGCCAAAACCGATCTGGTAATCGCGCCACCGGAGCCGGCGCGATTGAAGAACATCACGCCGCGGGCTCATGAAGGCTTCAACGTTGGATACATCGGGACGGTCGATCCGGTAAAGATGCATCCCGATTTCCTGGACATGAGCGCAGGGGTTCGCATTCCCGAGGCTTGCTTCATCGTATGCGGAGGCGGGCAGGGTGAGGTGGAACTGCGCAAGATGGCAACGTCGCGCGGCATAGCGGATCGCTTTGAGTTTCGCGGTTTCGTGGAAGACATCGTGTCCGTCATCGAAGTTCTGGATGTCTTCGGATATCCGCTTTGCGCGGGCAATTATTCCGCGGCTGACCTCGTACTACAAGAGGTGATGCTCGCTGGCGTGCCACCCGTAATCTTTGCTCATGGCGGTACCCAGGTACTTGTTCAGGATGGCGAGACAGGCTTGATCGTCCGAGATGCTCCCGCCTATCAGCGTGCGATCGAGGAACTCCACGCCAGTCCCGAAAAGCGGAAGCGTCTGGGCCGGAACGCCCGTCGCTACGCACAGCAACATTTCGGAGCTGAGATTGCGGCCCGGCGGCTCAACGGGATTTATGAGCGGATTATGCAGCAACCCAAACATAGGCGGGGCCGGTTGATGGGCGGCGGCGAGGACCGGCTGCAACCGGTAGCAGCGAAGGGAGCCCGGACGTTCGTTTATGCCCTCGGCCATACCGCGGCCGCCTTTGGCGTCAGCTTGTACGGGACATCCGTGGCCGAGTTGATCGATGCAGAGAGGATCATTGCTAACTCCGGCCCGCTTCTCCGCGGCTCTGGTTCGGGTGGGGTTTTCCAGTATCGCAACGCATACCCCGACGATCCTTATCTACGCCTTTGGACGGGTCTGATCTTGCGGGCACAGGGTTTCAATGTGCGGGCGTATATCGAGTTCCGGAAGGCGATCGAACTGGGCTTCGACCACTGGCGAGTCCACGGATACTTGGCACAGTCCGCGCGCAGCATAGGCGCAACCAAGGTGGCACAAGAGGCAGCGGAGGTGATCCGCGGGCGCGCGCCCGCGTACCTCGAGGTCTTCGGCGAAGACGGCGGCCGCGACGGCGCGAAGCTTGATTCACATTGGCGGTCGGGCGCGGCACCAAGCGCGACCGGCGACCTCGGCTAGGCGGGAGGGATCGTTGGCAGGGGAGCCACTTCTCGCACTCTTCGAGTTCTCACATTTCGGCCATCGCCCGAAGGATCTGAAAATCTTGATCGAAGCCTGGCGACGTCGGGCGTGCGGTGGGGAGCTCGCGCTGGTCGTCACGCCGTTGTTCGCCGAGGCTCACCCGGATGTTCTCGCGTTCGCCTCAGGCACCGCCGGAGCTCCGGTCAGGGTCGTTCTCACCAGCAACGAAGAGGCCGACAAGCTGCAGAGCACGCAGATGAGTAAGGCCATTGACGTAAGGGATTTTTTCGATGTCCGGCTGAGTGACGACGATTGGTCCAGGCAGCACTGGGCGTTGTTCAACAAGTACGCCGCTGAGCTCAAGCCCCGACGTTCTCTGCTCATGGAGCTCGACGCCTTCCTGTTACCGATAGCCATGGGCCTCAACAACGGAAACGCCTTTTCCGGCATCTACTTCAGGCCCTCCTTTCATTATCGACCGCTTGCGGGCCACGAAGAATCGCGCGCCGAAAAAGTACGGAAGTTGCACGAAAAGTTTCTGCTGGCGAGGGCGTTGAAACACCCGGGTCTGCAGACCGTCTTTTGCCTTGACCCGACTTTCGTCGCGCAACATGAGGCGGGGCAGGGGCCGGAGGTCGTTTTCCTACCAGATCCTGTGCGACTTTCCGGCGGCGCAACGCCGACGGTGGAGGAAAGACGTCTCAAGGAGCGGATCGGCATTGAAATCGGGCGTAAGGGGCTCCTCTTCTTCGGCGCCTTGGACGACAGAAAGGGCACATGGCAGCTTCTCGAGGCGCTCGGCCGCCTTCCGGAAGATATCTGCCGACGGATCTGCCTCTTGGTCATCGGGACGGTACCGGAAAATCAGCAGGCGCGGCTCCAATCTCGAATTGCTGCGCTCACCAAAGGCAAGCCCTTGCAAATTTTGGCGCGGTGCGAATTCGTTCCCGAAGAGGCCATGTATGCCTATTTTCACGCCACCGACCTCGTGCTCGCTCCATATCAGCGCCATATCGGCATGAGCAATATTGCACTGTGGGCTGCGGTCTTCCAAAAGCCGTTGCTCACGCAGTCTTATGGGCTACTCGGGGAGCTGACCCGAACCCATCGCTTGGGGCTGGCGGTCGACACGACCAATCCCACGGCAATCGCGGATGCGATTCGGATCCTGGTCGAAAGCGATCCGGAGACCGTATGCGACCGGGAGCGAATGTCGGCGTTCGCTGAAAGCCACGCCGCCGATCGCTTCGCCGACACCATTCTCGACAGGCTGCTTTGAGGCGCCGCCCGTAAGAACGACCGGGCCGTCGCCGAACGCCGCATAGGTGATCGGCGCCGAGCGGGTTCCGGAATCGCTGGCGTCGCCAACTGGCGCGAGATTGTCGGTTATGGCTTCGGATATGTCGGTATCCGAGTTCATACCCTTGGGACAGGCCTCAACCGGTGAAACGCGACTGGCGGAGCAGTGGCGCCGGCCCACTCACACCCGGGCCAGCACCTCCAGGATGGTCTTCGGAATCTGTGCTCGGTCTGTCCCAACATCGAGGTAGTAACACGGTAATGCTCGGAAGAGCTTCGTCAGATTGAGAAACGACGCGTGGGCCCGGCTCGGCCACTTCATCATCACTTCGGGCGCGACAATCCGCAAACCCTCGGCGGCGGAAGCCGGCCGAACATGTGTGTCGGTCTCGCCGGTCACGCGCGGCAGTAACATGACCTTCAGCGGAAAGCCAGGGATAAGTTTGTCGGGGAAGCCCTGATGCAGGAAGCACAGCGCCTTGCCCCACATTCGGGCGTCCGGACCATCATCGATATTGGTCACCAATGGGCGAAGAAAGGAGAACTGCTCTAGATCCGCGCGATGGGTCTTGGCACTGTTGTAGATGCTATAGACCTTGGGCTGCGTATCGAAGCCAACCAGGCAATGATCGTCGCCGGCATATTGCAGCGTCGAGTCAAGGCAAGCGAGCGCGCTGTTGGATTTGCCAGCGCCCGAAATGCCGACGAGCAAAGCGCCGCCATCCGGCAAACCGACCGCCCCGCCGTGAATCCACTCGAAACCGTGCCGGTTCATCCAGATATGCAGGATGGATTTTAGCGGCGCCGACTGTTCCCAATAGGGGATGTTCGTATGGTTCCGCACCCATAGTACCGCCAGTCTTCGCTCGAAGTCGATGAGACTGAGCTGATGAACGCCAGCGTCGAAGTGCGTATAGAATCGATCATTGATGAAAGACGGGATCTCGCCTCCCGTAGTTTGCGCTTCCTTGGGCCACGGCGGCGGAGGCATAACCACGCCCGTGCTGCTGCTGTCCCAAATGTGCACGGTCAGATCGGGCTTTTCCTGCGCCTCCGTGACAAGATGCCGGAAGGCGGAGGCCACCGGCGCAAGAAGGGCGCTGCCGCTAAAGCGCATGCGGATTACGCGATTGCCGATCAATTGGTCGTATTGAAACGTTTCGCCGGCGGATTTTTCGGCATGTAAGCTTGCGTCCAGCGCCATATCGAACAGCAGCGCAATGTCGTCCCCATCGGCGCGTTCGAAAGGTGCGCTCCCAGGTGGTGCGACAGCCTCTATCGGCGGCAAGTCCGGGTCATTCATTACACGTTCGGCCAGCCGGTTTCATCGACTTCATGAATGGGATCCAGAAGCAGGAGATGTTCCATGTCGGTGAATTTTTCCAGAACCGGCGCCTCAAACGGTCTCTTTTTCGGGATCTCGCCGGAAGAGGGTTCTTCAACTGGCGATGCTGCCTCGACGCTGGAATTACCGTCCTCGACCCTTATGATCTCCTCTTCAACGAGTTGAGACAAAAATCTCGCTACGTCGTCACGCATCTGCTCCGAATCGCCCTCGTATAGTTGGTTAAGCCGCAGCAGAATTGCATCCGTTCCTTCTTGCGCCTGCAAGCATCCCCAAATCTGCGCACTGGTCTCTCTTAGGCTGTAATAGGTTCCCTTGTCCAAGTTGATGATCACCACCTCCCCTTCGATCGTTTCCGACACAACGGAAGGTTCGTTAATCTGAAATCTCTGGGTGCTGCCGCTCATCTTGAAAAACTCCCTTTACTCAAATATGCCTCGTTGCCACCCAAACGTTAAATCATTTGGACGTACCTATGCATGATACGCTCAACTACCGTCCATCCAAGATCGGAGCAATCCAGTTCGAGTTTTCGCGTCGCTCCCTTTCTGTCCTTCAAGTCACACTTTCCTTACTTTGCGCAACCATTTCGAGTGACTTGAAGATTGTGACGCAGGCCGCTGCCGGGTTCATCCTAGACTACATTCTCGGGGCCAAGCCACCACCGAATTATTTGGCCGTCACCGGTCTTCACTCGAGGCAGGCACGACCGCGCCTGCGAACGCTCTGACGACCGGCGGAGTCATATCGCTGGACGGAACCGATCTGTCCAAGATTGAGGCCGGAAGCTACCGAAAGCTGTTTTCGATAGTCGAACACAATGTAATCCTGTTTGATGGCACGATCGCCAGCGCAGACCTTATCGTCATGCTCAATCACGGGCGGATCGTGGAAAAGGCTCCTCCCGCGGAGCTCTGGATCCGAAGCAAGAGGTTTCAGACGGTCATTCAGATGCCGCTGCTCGAACCAATCTCCTCGGGTCCAAACGAACACTTCTAGATTTGCCTGGGAACATCCTATGTTTGCAGTTTACCATTTGACAGCAAGCGCCGATCGATCCCCGAGCCACGGGATCGGCCGCCGATCTTGGGCGACAGATGAAAGGTGAAAGCGAGTTGGAATGCGTGGCCGATGTGAATTGCCTTCTTGGAGAAGCGCCACTTTGGCACCCTGAAGAGGACAAGCTCTATTGGGTGGACATCCTGGCGGGCACACTGCTCTGCTATCATCCTTGCTCGGCGCTGCACGAACAGCTCTACGTCGGTGACATGATCGGCGGAATTGCACTACAGGCAGATGGATCGTTGCTACTGTTCCAGGAGGAGGGGGCCGTGCGGTCGTGGCGCAATGGTATTATTTCGACCGTTCTCGAACCGAGCCAGTGCCAAAGAGGCTATCGCTTCAACGACGTGACCGTGTCACCGTCGGGAGAAGTCGTTTGCGGCGTGATTCCGTTCGAAAAGGCCGCCAAGAGCAGATTGGCGAAGTACCGACGACGGCTGCGGCGCCTGACCCAACGCTTCCAAGTGAGGACGCCCTCACTGGCAGGCCTATATATTCTCGACAAGTCAGGACGCCTGACACGGCTTCCCGTCGAGGTGAATTTCGCCAACGGCTCGGGATTCAGCCCAGATCGGATGCAATTCTATCTGACCGACTCAATGCGACGCGAGATTCATGTCTTCGACTGCAGTGCCGGCGTTGGCTGCCTGGCGGACCGGCGGATATTTGCCGTAGTGCCGCCCGATGAAGGACTCCCGGACGGCCTTACCATCGACGCGGAGGGCTATATCTGGTCGGCTCGCTGGGGCGGTGGCCGTGTGGTGCGGTACGATCCGTATGGCGCGATCGAGCGGTCGATAGAGGTGCCGGCGCGAAACGTCAGCAGCGTAACCTTTGGCGGCCCCGACTACCGACACCTTTACATCACGACGGCTGGCGACGACGACAGGGATGCGTTGCGAAACGGAGCGGGGGCTCTTTTTCGCGCGACGCCTGGGATCCAGGGCATTCCCGAGTTTCGGTCACGTATCGAGAGCTGAGATTTGGCTACCGGGTCGAAGGAAACTGAATAGGAGGTCCAGCCTAACGTGGCGAAGAAAATCGTGATCACTGGCGCGTCGGGCAACCTTGGGCGCAGACTTCGTGCGGGGCTTCAACCGCGCACGGATCTCGAGCTGGTGCTGCTTGATCGTGACCCCCGCGGTGAACCGGATGTCGTCGCGGCAGATTTGAGCTGCTACGACAAAATTTGGGCGCAGCGCTTCAACGGTGCGGAGGCGGTCGTACATTTGGCTGCTAACCCATCCCCACAGGTCCCGTGGGATGAACTTGAGTGCGACAACGTGGATGCGGTGCTCAACGTATTCGAGGCGGCAGTGGCGGGTGGCGTGGCGCGGGTGGTCTTCGCCAGTACGATTAACGTGATGCAAGGTCATAGTGTATCCGACGTGACGATTACGACGGAGCTTCCACCCAAACCGATGACCGCCTATGCGTTCTCCAAACTCGCGGGCGAGCGCATCGGTAAGAGCTTCTCGTCGCGGCACCGGTTGTCCGTCGTCTGCATCAGGATCGGTGCGATTCCCCCCAACGAAAATCTGCCGACACCGGCGTGGCCGGTCTGGCACCAGATAACGTGGCTTAGTGAGCGCGATTTCTGCCAGGGGCTTGAAAAGGCGATTGAGGCGGAGGCGGTCCATTTTTCGGTGTTGAATCTGGTTTCGGACAACGCGGGCTCCCCAATCGACCTGAGCGAATCCAGCAGGGTGATTGGCTATCGTGCGCAGGACGGCTGGACGCCGCCGCCACTCACCTTCACTGTTGCCATGCGCAACACGATTGTTCGAAAGAAGCCCGGGCTTGCCCGCTGGCTGAGGCGCCAGTGATGAGAAATTTAGCTTCGGATGTCTGATCTGGGCGGTCTCGGACTTTGCCATGCGCTGCGTTGATCCGGCGTTGCATTGATGTCACTGTTTGTACGAACTAAATGATATTCAGCAAATGCCTTCGGCCCCTTTACACCAAACCCTTGCCGGCTCCTAAAATTGCGCGGTTGGTCGCCACACCGATCGGAGAGGCAGTGGCTCTGCTGCGCCAGTACTAAGCCAAGGTCGGGGACAAAGGGAGATTGGTTTTGAGGGCGCACAAAGAAGGGCGCAGCAACAATAATCGATTGCTGGAGGCTGCTGCCGGAAGCGGCCGTGTCGGGCAGTGGCTGGCGGTTGATACGCCTGGGTGACGGCCCGACGGAGTAGACCGCGCGAAAGTCATGAGGCTCGCAGGCGTCAGCACATGAGCGCGTGCAACTCGGCTTCGGGCCACCGCTTCCCCCGGAATGCCAGATTCATGACGATGATCCCATTGTGGGGCTTGGCAATCCCCCAATCAGGCCCCTGCGCGGAATGTCGGGAGTTGGCGGTGAATCGGCCGTAATCGTATGAAAGTCGGACATTGGAACCGAAGCGTAGGCTTTTGCGGTAAAACCAGACCTCTCGCTGGAGTGCACGCCTGGATGTGGACAGTTAGTGTCCATTGAATTGGGCTCAGTGGGTAGCGGTTGCCCGCTTGCGTGGCTAGCTGTAAGATGGGCGCTGTGGCGATGGCCATAGCCAAGGTCCTATCGCCCGGAGAAATTGATCGGCTGCATACGCGCAGCGACTGCTTCATCAGCCTCACGCGAAGCAAAGGCTGGGGACTTAGTCCGTTCGATGCAACGCTCTTCGGCAATCCGGTCGTGATCACCGGTTGGGGTGGCCAATTGAACTACCTGGGCGATGAATACGCGTATCTGGTTCGATGCACGATGGAAGAGACGGCAAAATCGCCGCCCGACGGCTACTACCTGCAATCAAAGGACGCCCTTTGGGCGCGCGCCGATCGAGCTCACGCCAGTAAGCTGATGCGCTTCGTCTTTGAAAACCGGGAAGCGGCGAAAGACATTGCCCAAGACGTTCAATCCAGCATCCGGGCCCGCTATGGTGCGGAGCGCATTTCTCGGCGTTTCGCCCCGTTGATGGGCGTCGACGTTAATGGCTGACCGCCATTCGATCCTTGGAAACCCCACCGGCATGAAACTTGCTGCGGGTCCGCCCGAAGACAGGCGGTGAAATGAATGCCGCCTCTCTTCCCCCGGCCAAACTGCGCATCGCAATGGTGGCGGCCTGTCCGTTCCCCTGGCCGCGGGGAACACCGGTCCGGGCAAGACGCCTAGCGGAGTCCTTGCACAATCTGGGCCATGAGGTGCATGTGATCACCTATCACCTCGGCGATCACTCTGTGGCCTTGCCTTTTCATGTGCACAGAATTCCGAAGGTCTTCACCTACCGGAAAGTCTCGCCGGGGCCGACGTTACAGAAGCTTGTCGTCGTAGACTTTCTTCTGTGGCGTGCGCTGCGCCGTTTCTTGGACCGCGTGCCAATCGATCTCATTCACGCCCATCATTACGAGGGCCTCCTCACGGCCAGCGCGGCCAACCGATCCCACAATCTTCCGGTGATCTACGACGCCCACACCTTGTTGAGCTCGGAACTGCCATTTTACGGCCCTGGGGTCCCTTCATGGCTTAAAAGGCTTGTCGGCGGGCACCTGGATCACAAGGTCCCCCGGCTGGCGCAGCATGTCATCGCGGTGACGGAGCAGATCCAACAACAGCTTTGCGATCACGGGAACTTCCACTCCCGTGACGTTTCGGTGATCCCCAACGGCGTCGAGGTGGATTTTTTCCAGCAACGGACCGATGCCTGCGAATCTCCAAGAGGCCACGACAGAGTGATTGTCTATGCCGGCACCCTCGCTGCTTATCAAGGCATCGAACTGCTGTTGCAGGCCTTTGCCCGGCTCCGTCAAACCGAAAAGGGCTGCCGTTTGCGGTTCGTCACCAATTCAACCTTTGCGCGCTTCGACCCCTTGGCGCGCGAGCTGTGCATTCGGGACGACATCGAGATTGTGGAGGCTGCCTTTTCGGAGCTTCCCAGGGAACTCCATCGTGCCGACGTTCTGGTCAACCCGCGGGTCGCGTGCGACGGTCTCCCGCAAAAGCTTCTGAACTACATGGCAGCCGGCAAGCCGATTGTATCCTTCGCCGGATCGGCAAAGACCCTCAAGCACGAGAAAAACGGTTTGGTCGTTGAAGATTACGACCTGGACGCCTTTGCGGCCGCCATCGCCCGCTTTCTTAAGGATCCCGTTTTGAGCCAAGCCGTGGCCGCCAAGGCGCTGTCGGACGCACGAGCCCGAAGCTGGGCGGTCGTCGGCCACCAAGTTGAGACGGTTTATGGAGCTGTTCTTCGAGGCGAACCCGACCGATAGGCGATGGTTCGCTGCGGTCAGATTGACACGACCACCATCCTAAATGACGTCAATAATCTTGATATATATTTCAGACAGTACATTGCGGCTGGCTCCAACAATTTTGTCATGAAGGCAGATGACTACAACGCAAGCTGCTTACGGAAATAGAATGTCTGGCTCTATCGTAAATGATGTAATACGGATGCATTCACGGAGCAAGTTCGCGACTACCTCGGAGCGCTCATCCGCCGTTAGTCCGCCAGTTTCAACAAGATATAACCGCGAGGATCATGCCCGCTTCGGGTCAAACGCGTCGGTTCAGCCAGCCAGACGGTGCGTCCGAAATGCCCCAGCTTTTAACCGTTTGGTTGCTCGCGTGACCGAACAGAGAAAACCGGGGGTACTTCCGACATTGGCGCCTGAGCCGGTTTCCGACCGAGTGGTGGTTTTGCCCTTGTTTGGTGGACACCTAAACTGAAGCGCTGAGAGCGCTTGGAGGTGTCAGATGACCAATGTGAAACCGAAGCCGAAGCGTCGATACAAACGGTTTAGTTCTGAGTTCAAGCGCG
>Ga0315336_1003047_pt1 | contig 23462 bp, 16 predicted proteins | sample ASW5metaG_FD_204512 | JGI IMG/M metagenome (GOLD analysis project Ga0315336, IMG submission 204512) | Ammonia-oxidizing marine archaeal communities from Monterey Bay, California, United States - ASW #5 | ecosystem: Environmental > Aquatic > Marine > Intertidal zone | place: USA: California... | reverse complement strand
CACTGCCGAGGCGGCTGCAGTAATGCGTGGCCAGCTAGGCAGGGATATACGCCTCGATGATATCGACGTAACCACACGCTCGGAACATCTGCGCATCACCGCCTCCGGGTCAATCAGTTCGTTGGGGGATTTCTTCAAAGAGTCGGAGCAGGGTAGCGCGGTCTCACCGACCCGTCTTCAGGTGCTCGCGGAGACCGAACAGCTCGGGAAACTCGTTCGTATTTATGGGGGCAAAGTGCCTTTTGAAGCGAGTGCCGAGGCTCGGGGTATCCTGACTGGTTCGCTAGGGAATTTCAGAATCGATGACGTAGTGGTGACTGCATCGGGTGAGCACGCTGATCTGCAGGCGAGCGGTTATCTTGAGAAACTGGGCAGTCGGGGCGGGCCCTGGGTCGATTTCGACACTGAGGCCCGCACCGACCAGTTGGGCCGCTTCGTCAAGTCCCATGGACTCGATATACCGTATTCAGGCCGGGGCTTCGCCCAGGGCCGGGTCAGCGGTGCCCGGGGCGATGTTCACGTCAGAGACATTGATCTTGAGTTGGAGTCTTCTTCAATGACGCTCAAGGCGGGCGGCACGATTGGCCCGATTGGCCCCGAGGCCCAGTTCAACATGCCATTTGAGATCAATACTCGCGATCTGACTGCTTTGGTCAAGCCGCTTGGGGTGACGGTGCCCGCGGGGCTTACAGGGCAGGCGCAGGCACGACTCGTTGGGGAACGTAAGGATCTCAATGTCAGTGAGATAAAGCTGGCAGTGGCGTCTGATATCGTCGCCATCAATGCCGGCGGGAACGCCGGCGGGACCATTGGCCCCTTGGGCGAATCCGCCGTTTTCAAACTGCCGATCAGTGCCGAATCAACCGACTTGATAGCGTTGGCTGGCGCGTTCGGCTTCGACTTGCCGCTGGGCGGGCAGGTGAAAATGTCGGCCGTACTGGGTGGCATCATCGGCGGTCTGGATCTCAATAGGGTCTCAGCCCGCGTTGTGAACCCCTTTGGTCGTCTGGGGTTCAATGGTAGCGTCGTGTCTTTCGGGTCCAACGCCGAATATGATCTCGATGTCGATGCTTCGGTTCCTGACCTCGCCGCACTTGAACCCGCTCTGGGATGGTCGCTCGATCAGTACCCGGGGGTAAGCCTCGTGGGCGGAGCCAAGCTCTTGCGGACCGAAGGCCGGGCCCGCTTGTCCAATGTCAGTGGTGTGATCGAGGGCGGGGGGATCAGGTCAGGGAGATTTTCTGGTCAGTTGCCGGCACTATTTGACCTTGCCAGCGGATCCATTGGGGTTGACCTTGAGGTGGATGACCTGGGACGGTTTACCCGGTCATTGGGGCTGATGATCTCAACCGCCGTGCCCGCGAAGCTTTCGGCAACGGTGGTCGGGAGCACTCAGCCTGAGGCGCCGGTCTTTGTTGTCTTTAAGGGCAGTACTGATGGAATGCGGTTGCGGGTCAACGGTCAGGTCAATGTATCTGGGGAGGACACGACTTTTGATCTGCACTCACGCTTTGATACGGACGACGTCGCGAAGATCAATCAGCTTTTTGAGGTGAAGATACCGCTGGATGGGCCGCTTTCCCTTGAGGCCGTTCTCCGGCGTGACGCAACCATAGATGCCAAGGCCTTCAACGGGACCGTCCGGGTATCTTCCCAAAACATCAATGCAGCGGTGGAAGGAAACTTTTCTTGGCCGCTGCAAAGCGGTAATCAACTTAGGCTGGAATTTGAAAGTCCATCGCTTGCGAATCTTTCGCGGTGGCTGCCCGGTAACTATCTTGACCCCGGCCCATTACGATTTGAAAGCCAGTTTACGATCGACGAGCACAATGCGCCGTCGGGCCAGTTCTCTGCCACGCTTGGGAATAACGATCTTTCGGGTGTGGCGAACATTCAAGGGATCAACCTTGGCGATTTCCCTGAAGTCTCCGTTACCCCCGGCAATAAGGTCCGTATTGCCGGTCATTTCAAATCGTCGCGGCTGAACCTGCTCGAGATCTTCCCGCCGCGGGCAAAAACCCCGGATGCGGCCAAGACCAGGAAGGCGCTCTTTAGTGACGAGCCCCTGTCAGTGGGTTGGATCAAAAAAGCTGATCTTGATATCCACCTTCAGGCTGATGATCTCGTCTCCCGAGGATTTGAGGCAAAAGGGCTCAGTACGGACATCAGCGTTGCCGACGGGGTATTGGATATCAGTGCCCGCTCCGGAGAATTCTCGGGCGGCACTTTCAGTATGGATATTGGGCTTGATACCCGTACCGCGGCGTACGCCACCGACTTCAGATTCGATATCAACGGCCTTGTACTCGATCAGGTGCCCGCGCTTCACGATGTTCAGTTACCTCTGCAGGGCACGGTCGATGTTGCGATTGATCTTTCCGGAACAGGCGTTTCACCGAAGAAGATCGTTTCCGGCTCGTCGGGATCCTTGCTGGTCTCCGGGGTCAATACCTACATTCCGGCAAGCGGTCTGGACATCCTGACCAACTCGATACTGGTCCAGGTGCTGAGTGTGATCAGCCCGCAAGAGAAATCAGACTTCCACAATCTTGACTGTGGCCTGATCGGTATTCGGATCGTCGATGGTATCGCCATGTCCGGTGATAGCGTTGCCCTGAAGACCCCCGATGTGACCTATCTGATCAGGGGCGGATTCAGTCTCAAGGACGAATCGGTGGTATTTCTGATCAACCCCAAGGCCCGCAAAGGATTTGGTATCTCTGCAGCCCATCTCACTAACTTTTACCGCGTGGGTGGCACCCTGCGAGATCCAAAAATACAGGCGGATCCTGAAGGTGTCCTGAAAACCGGGGCCACTTGGGGCCTGGCGGCGCTAACGGCGGGCCTGTCGATCTTGGGCCAGGGTTTATTCGACAAGTTTAAGGGGAATCAGGATGTTTGCCGGATAGCGAACGATAACCAGCAGCTGCTGCTTGCAGAACCTCCCGAATCCGTGCTGGAGACCTGGGAGCGATTACAGACGGTAGATACCTCGACGGGCGAAGCAAAACCCTGAAGTCCCGTTACTGCGGCTCGGGATTAGGCCGAGGTACACCGGCTTTGAATGTGTCTTGCTGTCATCAGGTCGAGATGACCCCCGCCCCCGTTCTTGAAGATGGTGATGTCCTTGGGGCTTTGCCGACCCTTTGTATCGGCACATAGATCATAAAGATCAGCCAGTACATCCTCCTCGGAAATCACGCCGGCGTTCATGGGGATCACCAGCTCGCCAATTTCGCCAATGGTAGTGTTGCGCGAGTCAACGAAGAGCCGTGCCCGCCGCAGTGCCCCGTCGTCGGCCTCGCGCATATCTTTGCGAAATGCACCGACGAGATCCAGATGTACACCTTCGCTCAGCCACTCGCCCTGGATCAGCGGTTCAGAAGTCATGGTGGCGCAGCAGATGAGATCAGCCCAGCCGGCCGCCTCAGCGAGGTTGTCGGCAGCCTCGACGTGGCGGTGCTGGACCAGCGTCTCGACCAATGTGTCGCGCCGGCTGTGAGAGCGGTTCCATATACGGACGGTCTCAATTTCGGGATGCACCGTGCAGTGGGCTTCGATCAGATGGGGCGCCATGGCGCCTGCACCCACCATCAGCAGCCGCCGGCAGTCAGGCCGGGCCAGCAGCCGGGAACCGAGCGCCGAGTCTGCCGCGGTCTTGAGATAAGTGAGCGCAGTCCCGTCGATCGAGCGCACGGGCACTCCATTGATGCCGTCAAAAAGCACGTAGGCGGCATGAATGGCCGGCAGGTCCTGCGATACATTGGCCGGAAAGACGCTTGCGATCTTGACGCCAAGGGCGGAGCCTCCCTGCCAGGCAGCCCGGATCAGGCAGTAGTCCTTATCCATTTCTCCGGGCTGCTCTAAAAGCATGTCGCGAAGGTCCGCAGGCGTTTCCCGGTGCATGCGGGCGAGATCGTCAACCAACGGTCCGAAGCTGACGTGTTCGAATATTTCCGCCGCGCCAAGGTGAAAGGGGTTAGAGGTCATGGGGGAATGTTTTGCCTGTCGGGGGGCTTTAGTTTAGCCTCTCGGTTGGTAGGTAGTGGCCAGAGAACCTTTGGATCAGTAACGGGAAGATCGATGAACGGCAGCGACCCATTGGCGCAGGATCTTGCCAAGCAATGCGGATTGGCACTTTTGTATCACGGTACTTTCGCTTCGCCGCCGGCATTGTTAGGCGATGCGCTGCACAACATCTCACCGGAGGAGCTGTTCCGCCAGCTCGAAGTGCTGTCGCGCTCCTTTCACTTTGTTTCAATCGATGAATACTACTCCGCCGGGGATCGTCGGGGCCTTGCGACAGTGACGGCTGATGACGGTTACCAGTGCGTGGTGGATGAGGCCCTCAGTGCCTTTGAAGCACTTCAGATCCCGCTTGCGATCTTTGTGAACCGCTCGTTAATGGAGGGCAAACTGTTCTGGCGCGACAAGGTGCGGAGCATCATGCAGCGCGAGCGTGTCGGCGAATTCGAAACCCGGTTTGCCGGGCAATTCCACCGTGATCCGGAACAATCGTTCTATCATTACACCAAAGACCCCAGAAACAATAGCATCAAAATCGATGAGGTGCTCGATGCCTTTCTCGAAGATGACCCGCTGATTGACGAGTGCCGGCAATACTATACGCAGGCAGCTCAGGGCCTCAAAGCGCATCCCTTAATCAGTTACGGCAGCCATTCCGTGCACCACTACGTGCTGTCATCGCTAAGTGACGACGAGCAATGGCGTGAAATAGATGAGAATCGTCGCTTTTTAGAAACCTTCCCCGGGGTCAATCAAAACGCTGTTTTTTCCATTCCGTTCGGTGGTGACCGGGATTACAATGATGCCACCATCAGGTTGGCGGTGGAAGCCGGTCATAGTGCGATGCTGCTGAGTCGGGGAGTAGTGCAGCGTAGAGACGGCATTCATAACGGCCCGCTGCCGATGGTGGATCGGGTGATGCCGAGGCATGCAGAGCCGCCGGCTTTTTTGGAGGACCTGCAGGCGCGCTTGAGCCGCGGTTGAGTTTGGACGGGCAGTAGGCCCACGTAATACGATCGGGGGGACCGGGTGGCAAAGAAATCCAGTCGACTGGGCGGACGGGCCGCGCGCCAGGCATTGCGGGCGGCGCCGATACCCGAAGACGAAAAACCGGTCAGGCCAGGTTTTCACAGCGGCCGCTATCAGCCTCTGACCCAGGATGAGGTCGGGCGGATTCACGAGGCGGCGCTCAAGACGCTCGAGACCATCGGTTTTGCCAATGCGCTGCCGTCCATTATTGAGCGAGTGACCGCAGCAGGCGGTACATTCACAAAGGATGAGCGTCTCCTGGTCCCGCGGGCCCTCGTTGAGGACGCCTTGGCCAAGTGTGCAAAAAACATCACTCTGTATGCCCAGGATCCCCGCTATGACCTTGACCTCACCGGCACTCGTACCTACTTTGGGACTGCGGGTGCGGCTGTGCATATTGTCGATACCGTCAAGCGTGAGTATCGCGAGTCGATGGCGCAGGACTTGTACGACGCAGCGCGAATCGTCGACCAGATGGAGCATATTCATTTCTTCCAGCGGTCCATGGTGCTGCGGGATATCGAGGATCCCGCAGAGATGGATTTCAACACCTGTTATGTGTCCATTGCCGGTACCGCAAAGCACGTTGGCACGAGTTTCGTTGAACCGGCACATGTGCACCAGGCAATCGATATGCTGGAACTCGTTGCCGGGGGTGAGCAGGTCTGGAGGGAGCGACCCTTTGTCAGTTGTTCCTGTTGTTTCGTAGTTCCGCCCATGCGCTTTGCAGAGGACGCATGCCGGGTGCTGGAGGCCTGTGTAGAGCGTGGTATGCCGGTGCTGCTACTGGCGGCAGGACAGGCCGGAGCCACGAGCCCCGCATCACTGGCCGGGGCGGTGGTACAGGAGGTGGCCGAGGTTCTGGGCGGACTCGTTTACGTCAACCTGATCAAGCCGGGACATCCGGCGATCTTCGGAACATGGCCTTTTGTTTCGGATCTTCGCACCGGAGCTATGAGCGGCGGCAGTGGCGAGCAGGCGGTATTGATGGCGGCCTGCGGCCAGATGGGGCGTTTTTACGATCTGCCAACGGGGATCGCTGCAGGTATGGCAGATGCCAAACTTCCCGATGCACAGTCCGGCTACGAAAAAGCGTATACCAATGTGCTGGCCGGGCACAGCGGCGCCAACCTGATCTACGAAGCTGCGGGGATGCATGCGAGTCTGCTCGGATGCTGTCTGGAAAGTTACGTCATCGATAACGATATGTTGGGCGCGATCAATCGCACGATTCGCGGTATCGAGATCACCGATGAGTCACTTTCTATTGAAACCATCCGTGATGTCTGTGTTGATGGGCCCAGTCACTTTCTCGGTCATAACCAAACCATGGCGCTGATGCAGCGCGACTATGTCTATCCTGAGGTTGGAGACCGGCTGAGCCCCAAAGAGTGGAACGAAAAGGGCAGGCCCGATCTGCTGGAAGTGGCGAGGGCAAAGGTCGCGCAGATTCTGTCGGGTCCGAGGCCGACACACCTTTCTCTGGATATCGATCGGGAGATTCGCGCCCGCTTTCCGGTTTGTCTCAGTGAGCGGACTATGGGAGATACTGAGGCCGCCTGACAGTGGTGTCTTGTTCTGCTGCTCTAGGGCTAAAACTTAAGCCTGTGGGTCAGGGTGCAAGCCGCGCAATCACCCATTGGCCGTTGGTGTTGCGGGTGTACTCAAACCGGTCATGCAGGCGGTCAGACTGGCTCTGCCAGAACTCGATGCTTTCAGGTTCAAGACGGTAGCCGCCCCAGAACGAGGGAAGCGGTACTTCTCCCGAGGAGAACTTCTGCTTCACCTCCAGCAGTGTGGATTCCAGAATCGCCCGGGCCGATATCACGCTGCTTTGCTCCGACGCCCAGGCACCGAGCTGGCTGCCACGGCTTCGGGTCAGGAAGTACTTCAGCGATTCGCCCGCCGCGATTCTCGATACCGATCCCCGGACAATCACCTGACGGCCCTGTCGTACCCAGGGAAACAGCATTGCAGCCCGGGGATTTTCATCCAGATCTCTGGCTTTGCGACTGGTGTAGTTGGTAAAAAAGACAAAGCCTCTGGCGTCGTAAATCTTCATGAGGACGGTGCGTACGCTCGGCTCGCCAAGGTTGGAGGCGGTCGCCAGGCTGACGGCATTCGGTGCATCGGGATCCGCCGCACAGGCCTCGGAGAACCAGTGTTCGAACTGCTCTATCGGATCGTTCGCGAGGAGTTCGGGATCAAGGGGTCCGCGCGAGAAATCTTCCCGGATGTGTTCAGGCAGCGTCATGATGTCGGTACCAGCCTCGGGCGGCAGACTAGTAGATCACTACCGTCTCACCGTTTCGGCTCACGGGCAGGTCGTAACTCCAGATGTCCACATCCAGGCCCTGTTCGCGCCAATGCTCCGCGAGTTCTCCAAGGTAGCGTTGAAAGCTGGACTGTTCCAGGTAGGCTTTGTCGTTGACGTACCGCAGGATGCCCTGGGTGTGAAAAGTACGAAAGGCACCGTCGAGGCGCATGACTTCCTGACCGGTCGAATCAAAGAATACAACGGTAGGTGCAAACTGGACACTAAGTTCACGGGCAAATGCGCGAGCTGTCAATGGGCGTCCATCCGGTGTGGTCAGAGGTGTGTCGGACCACATATCAATCTGCACTGAACGCATCTTCTCTGCCTGCGCCCTGGCGGTCTCATGAATCAGTACCTTCTGGTGCAGGGTATCGCACTGCCGGCAGTTGGGCTGTTCAAAATAAACCGCCAGCGGCCGCTCATCGTCAGACGAAAGATCGTACGGCGCAGTTTCAAAGAAGGGCTGTGGGTTCAGCTCAGGGTTGGCACCGCCTTCGTCGGCCGTTGCCAGATACTCGCTGAAAGCGCCGTCGTTTTCTGAGCCGGCCCGGGCCCATGCCAGCGCGGCCCGGAACGCATCGGGTGGGTAATAGCCGTTCAGCCTCAGTATCACCTGGCGTGTTTCATCAAAAAAGAGCAGGGTCGGCGTGTAGTTGACTTTGAGCGCAGCGGCGAGTGTCTTCTCGGTAAAGGTTCGACCACCGACCTGAACTACCTCGCGGTCGCCCCACATGTTGACCGCTACCAGATCGAAGCCTGATTGCATCGCCTCTGTAATATCCCGCTGGGCAAAGTTGTGTTCTATCAGCACATTGCAGTAGGGACAACCGGCCTGCCAGAAGTAGAGCACCAGACGCCGGCCCTCGACTGCCGCTTCCTCGATATCTTCCTCGAAATCGAGAAAACTCTCTTTGAACCAGCCGGGGTGCTCCGTATCTACTGCACCCAGAAAAGCGCCAGCCGTCTGTTCACTTTCTGCATGTGCGAGCGGATTCACCAAAGCGCCGAGCGTCAGCACTCCCGCTAGCATAACCGCTACAGATTTCATTACGGATCCTGAGTCCGTGTGATCAAACGTCATGAGACGCTGACTGGAAATGAGGCGATTTTCTCCCGCCACTCACGGGGTCCTTCGGTGTGAACAGAGGCGCCGGTACTGTCCACGGCAACGGTGACCGGCATATCTTCTACCTCGAACTCGTAGATGGCCTCCATTCCGAGATCTTCAAACGCAATCACACGTGCCGAGCGGATGGCCTTGGAAACGAGATACGCAGCACCGCCCACCGCGATGAGATAGACACTCCGGTGTTTTTTGATTGCTGCGATGGCCGTTGGGCCGCGCTCGGCTTTTCCGATCATGCCGGCAAGACCCGTGCCGGAAAGCATGGATTCTGTGAACTTGTCCATCCGGGTCGCCGTGGTGGGCCCTGCAGGCCCCACGACTTCATCGCCCACCGGATCGACCGGTCCGACGTAATAAATAAACCGGCCCGCGAAGTCGACACCGTGAGGAAGGGGCTCTCCCGATTCCATCAGTTCGACCAGTCTTTTGTGGGCGGCGTCGCGCCCTGTTAGCAGCCGACCGCTCACCAGCAGGTTGTCACCGATGCGCCATGACTGGTAATCCTCGGGTGTCAGTTCATCCAGATTGACCCGTCGACCCACCGCCTGTTGGGTGATCTGAGGCCACGATGAGACGTCAACGTGAGGCAGTTGGGCAGGGCCAGTACCGTCAAGGGTGAAATGGATGTGTCGGGTCGCGGCGCAGTTCGGAATCATGGCGACGGGTAAAGATGCTGCGTGTGTCGCATAAGTATTGATCTTGACGTCGAGCACGGTCGTCAAACCACCGAGCCCCTGGGCACCGATGCCCAGCCGGTTCACCGCCTGGTAAATGTTGAGGCGAAGTTCTTCGATTGGTGTTTGCGGCCCCTGTTCTAGAATCCCGGCCATATCGACAGGCGCCATCAGGGATTCTTTTGCCATCAGCATGGCCTTTTCCGGTGTGCCGCCGATACCAATACCGAGAATGCCCGGCGGGCACCACCCGGCGCCCATGGTGGGCAGGGTCTCCGTGACCCAGCCGGCAATATCATCGCTGGGGTTCAGCATGGCGAGTCTCGCTTTGTTCTCGGACCCGCCGCCCTTGGCGGCAACCGTAAGTTCGATCGAATGTCCCGGGACAATCTCGGTATGCACCACAGCCGGTGTGTTGTCTCCCGTGTTTTTTCGATCGCCGATAGGGGGTGTCATCACCGATGCCCGAAGGGGATTATCGGGATCGGTATACGCCCGACGCACCCCGTCGTCGATGGCTTCCTGCAGTGAGGAGTCGCCTTCGATCATGACCGACTGTCCAATCTTGGCGAAAACCACCACGATGCCGGTATCCTGGCAGACAGGACGGCGGCCCTGTGCCGCCATACGCGAGTTGATCAGGATCTGTGCGATAGCATTTTTTGCAGGTTCTGAGGTCTCGCGTTCATAGGCCTGCGTCATTGCCTCGACAAAATCAGGCGGGTGATAGTAGGAAATGTACTGCAGCGCGTCAGCGATGCTTATCGAAATGTCTTCGGTTCGGATGTGGATCATGCGCGAGGCGATAACTTTCTGGATGGACCTATGGATAAGCCTTATCCTTGAAGTGTAGCAAAGCCGATGAGGAAAAATTGACCTACTGCAGCGGGATCGTTCCACAACGGCCGGCAAGTTGATAGGATAGCCACCTGGGTTTGCTGCTCCGGGCAACCCGGCCCGGCAGCGATGTCCGGGCAGACACCGCACAATTTCAGAGACTATGCTCAACTTGCTCAACCCGGGAATCCGATGGCTGTTGACCTGCGTTCTGCTGGCGGGCATCTTCGGATCAAGCCCTGCAAGCGCTTTTGTCGAAGTCAGGCAGCACAAGATGCGGTGTAGCGCCGCCTTCCCTTGCCCCCAGGAACTTGAGGACCGGGTGAACTTCTGGATCGACATCTACAGCCGCTGGGACAGCCAGGATGCGGTGCTCCATGATGCCGTCGTCCCCAGCCGGGTCTACAAGGTGATTGAAGGGCGGGCGTGCGGCCGCAAGGGCAACACCGCGTTTATCAAAGACCAGAAAAAGCATATCGCCGCGGAACTGCACACCCTCGCCAAGAAGGTGGACCGCAAGTCGCCGGCGAATAGCGCTTACCAAAAACACCTTCTGAAGCTCTTCCCGGAGCGCTCTAGCAATGATATCCGGCGCGCGGCTGGGGATATCCGCTGCCAATCTGGTAACCGCGATGGGTTCACTGCAGCGTTGCGGCGATTTGGAACTTACGGCCCGATGGTGCGACGGGTACTCAAGAATTCAGGGCTGCACAGCGATATCCAGTATCTCCCCTTTGTGGAGTCGTCCTACAATCCTAAGGCATATTCTCGGGTCGGGGCAGCAGGCCTGTGGCAGATCATGCCCGCGACCGGCCGGACCCTGGGCCTGGAACTTGACGCCACCGTGGATGAGCGTCTTGACCCCGAGGCGGCAAGTTGGGCAGCGGTTCGCTATCTCAAAGACGCCCGGAAAACCCTGACCGTAGCCGCCAGGGCCAAGAACAGCCGGGTTTCACAAAGCGAACTCAGCCCCTTTGTGATTACCTCCTACAACTATGGCGTGAACGGTATGCGCCGGGCGATCAAAAAGCTCGGTCCGGATTACATGCGGGTGATCAATCAGTATCGCTCAAGAAAATTCCAGGTGGCGGTCAAGAATTTCTACGCAGGGTTTCTGGCGGCGAGGCATGTGGCCCGAAACCACAAGGGCTTCTTCGGAGACATCACCCCGGGACGACCGCTTCAGTATCAAACACTGATTCTTGAAAGACCGGTGTCCATTGCCCGGGTGCAGAGCGTATTCAGTCTCACTGAGACGCAACTCAAGGTGCTAAACCCCGCGCTGACACGATTTGTCTGGCACGGCTGGCGGTTTATCCCGGACGGTTATCGGCTCCGCCTGCCGATCCGCCAGGGAGGTTGGACCAATCATGTAGCGCGCCTGCGGATGATGCCCTCGGAGATCCGTCAGAGCGGTTCGGTAGCGTATACCGTGCGTTCAGGGGATACCGCGTGCGGTATCGCGGCCGCGTTTCGGGTGGATTGCCGTGAGCTGATTGCGGTGAACAGCCTTAACCGCAAAGCGGTAATCCGTGTCGGTCAGAAACTTGAGGTCCCCGCCAAAGGGCGCAGCAGAAGTCGCGTTGCCCAGCGTGGCAGTTATGAAATTCAGCCGGGCGACAGTGCCTGCGCCGTTGCGGGACGTTTCGGTGTTGATTGTGATGACCTGCTGGCAGCGAACGGCCTGCATCGGGGTTCCGTGCTTCAAGTCGGCGCGTCGCTGGTGATTCCCGGCACCATCAGAACCGCCCCCGGCGGAAGTTACACGGTCGGTAAAGGCGACAGCGCCTGCAGTATCGCAAGTCGCCATGGCATCAGTTGCGACGCGTTGTTGGCGGCCAACGGGCTCGCGAAAAGCGATCTTATTTTCCCCGGGCAGACGCTTACCGTCCCGGGCGTGGCGGTGCCGGGCACGCCTGCCCAGCGTGTTTCAACCCAGGGACCGCCAAAGACCATCAGTTACACGGTCGTCAGCGGCGACAGCGCCTGCAGGATCGCGGCACGCTTTCAGGTGTCGTGCCGAAGGCTGATCGCCGACAACCAACTCGGCAAAGAGGCATTGATCCGTCCTGGACAGTCTCTTAACATTGCAGGCGTTCCCGCGAATCTTGCCCGCTCGTATTCGCCTCCTTCCGTCGAGACGAAAACCGATACGTCATCCGGTGATGCAGTGCCGAGCACTGACCCGGGCTGGCCGGAGATCACCAGCGGCTCCAAGAGCAGTCCGGGCTCTGAATTAACCGATGTGAGTCCGCTCGACAGACCCATCGATCTGTCGGTGCAGACTTCAGCTGTTAACGGCAAGACGCTCTACCGGATTAACGTCGAGCCCGAAGAGACACTTGGGCATTATTCCGACTGGCTGCGCCTTGGCGGTGTCAGGAAGATTCGCGAACTCAACGGCTATGACACCACCCAGGGTCTTGCGAGCGGTGATGCGCTATTGCTGCCGGTCGTAGACGCGGCACAGCAGGATGCTTTTGAAAAGCGGCGCGAGGAGTACCACCGGGTGCTGGTGGAAGAATTCAAAGAGAATTTTAAGGTCACAGGTGCTGATGAATACAAAATCCAGTCAGGCGACAGCCTCTGGGTGCTCGCCCGGGAATTTGAACTGCCCATCTGGGTGATCACACGCTATAACCCGGAGCTTCGAAGTGGCCCGCCGAGAGCCGGCAAATCAATCAAGATACCCCGGATCCGTTCCCGCCAGGGCTGACGGATTTAAGCCGCGGGCGCGTGCTAGTCTTTCGACTCGAGTTTTAACGCCACCGAGTTGATGCAGTAGCGCTGTCCCGTGGGCTGGGGTCCATCATTAAATACATGGCCGAGGTGTGCCTTGCAGCGGCTGCAGCGGACTTCGGTACGGGCCATACCCAGGCTCGTATCACGATGTTCATCGACTCGGGCTTCTTCGGCCGGCTGCCAGAAGCTCGGCCAGCCGGAGCCAGAATCGAATTTGTGCTCGGCATCAAAAAGAGGCGCTTCACAGCAGGCACAACGGTAAATCCCCGTGCTTTTACAGTCGTTATATTCTCCGCTGAACGGGCGTTCGGTGCCGTGCTGGCGGCAGACGTAAAACTGCTCCGGCGTCAGTTTTGCGCGCCATTCGTCTTCGGTACACTGCCACTTCTTCTTTTCACTCATGATGCGGATTCCCCGGAGTTATTGTGCTCGCGTGCTCTGGCCAGTCGCGCCTCATAGGCTTTGCGGGCTATCGCGACATCCTCCAGAAACCACGCCAGTTCGTCAGGACGCAAAGCCTGGGGTCCGTCGACCAGTGCCTCGTCGGGTCGTGGGTGAAAATCCACGAGAACCATGTTGGCCCCGGCAATGACACCCTGCGCCGTCACGTGCATAAGGTCCAGAATACCGTCAGGGCCAATGTTGCGGGTGCCGACTGAGTGGGAGGGATCAATACAGACCGGCAGGTGGGTGAGATGGCGCACGACCGGCACGTGTCCAAAGTCCACCAGGTTGCGGTGAGGGTCACCCATATTGGTTTTCATACCCCGAAGACAAAAGACAATATGACGATTGCCTTCACTGGCCAAATACTCAGCAGCATTCAGGGATTCATCCAGGGTGATTCCAAAGCCGCGCTTTAAGAGCACTGGCAATTCCGACTGCCGGCCCACCTCTTTGAGCAGCTCGAAGTTCTGGGTATTGCGCGTTCCGATCTGCAGCATCACGCCGGTGGGATGGCCGGTATCCTTGAGCGCCTGTCTTATCTCCCGCACATGAGAATCATGGGTGACCTCCATGGCAATCACCCGGATACCGTATTTGCCGGCGAGTTCGAACACCCACGGCAGACACTTGGTGCCGTGTCCCTGAAAGGAGTAGGGGTTAGTCCTCGGTTTGTAGGCGCCCATCCGGGTGCAGACCTGACCCTGCTCCTGCAGGATTTTCATCATGGCCTCAACATTTTCCGGGTTATCCACAGCGCAAAGACCAGCGAATACATGGAGCGAGCGCTGGTCAAAGCGCACGCCGTTGTAGTTGAACCCTGAATCCCGGATGTCCCCTGCGTGGCGGCCGATCACCCGGTATTCCCGTGAAACCCGGACCACTTTCTCGACGCCCGGCAGGCTCTCGATCTCAGCCTGATCGAGCGCCGCCACATTGCCGATCACGTAAATCTCAGACAGTGTACGGTCGGTCCCGGTAATACTGTGGGTCCTGGGGGTAATGCCGGACCTGCTCGACAGATACGACATCACGGCTTTTCCCTCTTCGGTGTCGAGGGAGCTATCGGGGTGCAAAATGACAATCATGCTGGGGTACCGGTTGCTATGGGGACGTCGGGGTCATTACCCCATTCTGACCAGGAGCCGGCATAACCCCGAACCCGCGCAAAGCCCAGCGATTTCAGCATAAGCCAGGCGTGTGCCGAGCGGTGATGACTTTGGCAGTAGGTGATCACTTCCTGTTCGGGTCTTACGCCAAGCGCCTCAAGGGTTTCGATCAGTGATTCTGCGGGCTTAAGCCGGAGATTGCGATTTCGATCCATGGTCTCAAGCCAGTTCAGGTTGGCTGCGCCCGGGATATGTCCACCGCGGGCGGCGCGTACTTTGGTTCCTGAATATTCTTCAGGAGTCCGCGCGTCAAGAAGGACAATCGCTTCATCACCCAGATGCTCCAAGATGTATGCACGCTCCGCCAGAACGTTGGGATTTCTCGATACCAGCGGCACCTTCGCCGAGGTATCGGGAAATACCGGCTCGTCGTTCACAGGGTGACCTTCGTTGTTCCAGGCGTGCAGTCCACCGTTCAGGACCTGTACCGAGTCATAGCCCAGGTAGTGCAGCGTCCAGGCAAGCCGGGCCGCACAGCCGCTACCTTCGTCATCATAGGCGATGATCCGCGAGACGGTATCCAGTTTCAGCATACCGGCAAGATTTGCCAGCCGCTCTTCCGGGGGGAGCAGGCCTGGTGCCGGCTGGGTACCGGCTTTCAGGAGTGAATACTCCACGTGCATGGCACCCGGAATATGCAACTGCGCGTAGGTCTGAGCCTTGCCGAGGTCAATCACCAGAACCTCCGGGTCTCCGAGTACTTCCTCGAGTTCTTCGGGTTCAATCAGATAGGGTGTATATGCCATGGCGCTTCAAAACTGGGCGTGAACTGAAAGGGTGGCTGATTCTGCCGGAATCCGAACAGTCCGATGGTGGCCGGAATCGGAATTTAACGCAGACCGTGCATATTTTGCGCACAGGCGAATCATAACCTCAGTGCGCGTTTTGCTCTATGGCGCCTGCAACAATGACGCGATCAGAAATGTGAACTAAGGAGATCTTTGCGATAATCTAGGGCTCAAAGTCGCCTGAAAAGTACGAGCGGTTTACCCGGCAACAGACACTATTGGCCGACCCGGCAGGAGCTCACGATGAAGCTTGTCACTGCAATTATTAAGCCATTTAAACTCGACGACGTACGTGATGCGCTGGCCGAGGTTGGCATCAAGGGCATGACCGTCACAGAGGTCAAAGGCTTTGGCCGGCAGAAAGGCCATACTGAACTTTATCGCGGTGCTGAATACGTGGTCGATTTTGTGCCCAAGGTCAAACTCGAGGTGGCGGTTGATTCGGCGATCCTTGACCAAGTGATTGATGCGATTGTGGCTGCCGCGCGGACAGAGAAGATCGGCGACGGCAAAATCTTTGTTTATGATGTGGAGCGCATCTTGCGTATCCGGACTGGGGAGGCGGATCAGGACGCGCTTTAGCAAGAGCGCAAACGCGTCTTGAACTTATTGCCCGTTTTCTACTGGGCTCGAAACAGCGCTGTCTGATGTTGGTATCAGATGCACATCGCGCTGGGGGAAAGGGATGGAGATCCCCGCGGTATCCAGCCAGAGTTTGACGTTCTTGTTCAATTCAAACTTCAGCGCCCAGAAATCACCCCGCTCGGCCCAGCAGCGTAGGCTGAGGTCGACTGATGATTCTCCGAGGTTGGTGACCAGTACCTGGGGCGCAGGGTCGCCCAAAACCCGACTGTCCTGTTTTAGGTGGTCAAGCAACAACGTCATGGCGCGTTCAACATCGTCCTCGTAGGCGATTCCGACAGGAACATCCATACGCCTTGTTGGCAGGCGGCTGTAGTTGAGAATCGACGTATTCCACAGCGAGGCGTTGGGCACCGAGCGGTAGACGCCGTCGAAGGTCGTCATGTCGGTGGTAAAGAGCCCGATTTCGTCCACCGTGCCCGAAATCCCGCCAGCGTCGATGTAATCACCCACTTTGAAGGGGCGCAGGAGTAGCAGCATGATACCGGCGGCGATGTTCTGCAGCGTGCCCTGCAGGGCAAGTCCGATGGCGAGACCTGCTGCACCGAGCACCGCGATGATCGATGTGGTCTGAACGCCAAGGCGTGCCAGCACGGCCACCAGGGTAATCGCAATAATGGCGTAGCGCGCAATCGACGAGATAAATGGTTTGAGGGTAGCGTCTATGCGCGGCAGGCGATTCAACGAACGCAGGATGAGTTTCTGCACCCGTCCGGCCAGCCACCAGCCGAAGACCAGAATGACAAACGCGGCAATAAGTTCAAGGCCGTAGCCCGTGGCAACGTCGGCGAGGGCTTTCCAGTGGGTCGCGAGTTCTTTTTCCATAGAGTAAGTCTAACTTTAAAGCCCATCCGGGCAAAGACCAGCTCCGATGCGGTATCTTCGCTTCCGTTAAGCGTTACGGGCTGTGTTTAAATTGGCCTACGTAATGTTCGGGAGTCCCTATGAGCAAGGATCAGAGCGGGAGCAGGATGAATCGCTGGCGCGGCCGCGTTGCCGTCGTCACGGGCGCATCGAGTGGTATCGGCCGGGCTGTTGCGTTGGATCTCCTGAAAACCGGCATGCACGTGGCCGTCTGTGCCCGGCGTCTTGAGCTCATAGAAAATCTGGGCGTCGACGCAGGTGCACCTGATGCGTTTATGGCGAAGGCCGCCGACCTTCGTATGGAAAGCGAGATTGCGGGATTTTTCGATGCTGTCAAAGACCATTGGCAGGGCGTTCACGTGCTGGTCAACAATGCCGGTCTTGGGTTCGAAGGGAATCTTGCAACGCAAGATCCAGACGAGTGGCGGCAGATGCTCGATGTCAATGTGCTGGCCCTTGGTATCTGCACGCAGCAGGCGCTATCGCAGATGGGTGAACACGGTGAAGAAGGGCAGATCATCAATATCGGCTCGATGAGCGGTCACCGGGTGCCGGCGGGATCCAATGGCATGTACTGCGCGACCAAGTTCGCGGTGCGCGCCCTGACCGAAACATTCCGCCAGGAACTGCATGCGAAGAACCGGCCGGTGCGGATCTGTGAGATCAGTCCGGGGCTGGTAGAGACTGGCTTTGCCGCGCATTACGGGGGCAGCGAAGACGCCGCCGAGAAAACCTACGGTGCCTTTAAGTGTCTGCAAAGTGGGGATATCGTCGATGCCGTACGCTATGTGCTTGGCCAGCCGACCCATGTGCAGGTACATGATGTTCTGATCCGCCCCAAAGGCCAGGCCAGCTGATCACAACCGCGAGCGTAATACATGAGCGAGATGTTTAAAGCCGCCGACAAAGTGGCAGCGCTTAAGTTGCCGGTTTGTGACTCTTTAATGCTGAGATCCGGGGATATACCCTGGCAGGATAGTGATGCCGCAGGCTTTTGGGTCAAGCCGCTTATAGAGGATGAGGGCAAAGGTATTCGCACCTGGCTGATGAAGGTCGATGCCGGTGCTTTTTCTGAGATGCACGGTCATAGTGAATACGAGCAGATCTATGTACTGGGGGGCTCGTTTTATGATCAGGACGACACCTACGGCCCGGGTGATTTCATTGTGCGGGCCCCGGGCGCGCTGCATACGGCGGGCAGTGAAGAGGGCGCTCTGGTACTGCTGTTCTATTCGCCTCGCCAAGATCGAGCGGCCTCTGAAACATCGTAAGAGGCGCAGTGATTGGTCGGGATCGCTAATTCGGTCCTAGAGCGCCTTTGCAGCAGCCGCTGCTTCGCTGATCGCGACTTCGACGGTGCGCGGCGCACGACAGTCACCGATGGATACCACCTCTAATGGGTGTTCCTCCCAGCCGTTGATCAGCGCGTCGTTGGCCCGGCACCCGGACCAATCGACGATGAGGTCGATATCCTCGCGGACGCTGAGCCTGTCGTCAAAGACATTGCGCAAAGTAACGCTTTGATTATCTACCGAGTCCACGATGTGTGTGCTGGTAAAGGTGCAGTCCTTTCTGCCGAGGCGCTCATACCATGCGGACCGGTTGGTGGGGTCAACATCAGCTGCTACGGCAATATCCGATGTAACGATCTCGGTTGCGACGCCCTGATGCAAAAGCGCCTCTGCCGCAGCAAGCCCTGCCTGGCCACGGCCTTCATTGATGACAAGTGCCCGGCTTGCGGTGACCGGGATGCCACCCAGGAGTTCATGGGGCGAGATCACCCGGATGCTAGCCGTGCTGGCGAAGTCCCTGTGGGTATCCAAAGCCCCCGTGGCGATCACGACCGCATCTGCACCGAGATGCAGAATATCCTGACGCTCCATCATCCGGTTGAGGTGTATGGATACGTTGAGACGCTCGAGTTCATTTAGACGCCAGTCGATCACCCGGGCAAGTTCCCGGGTGGAAGGTGCACTGGCCCAGAGTGCGAGCTGCCCTCCGGGGCGACTTGCGGCATCAAACACGGTTACCCGATGCCCGCGCTCGGCCGAGATGCGGGCGCACTCAAGCCCGGCGGGCCCCGCACCGATCACGGCAACGTCCCTTACGTGCTCTGCCGGGGAGAGTTCAACCCCCGGCGTTGGCAGCGCTGCATTCTGGATGCACCGGATCGGTTTTCCCGCGTATCGATTGGCAATGCAGACATTGGCGCCGGCGCAGATGCGCACGTTGCTTTTTAGCTTGCCCTGAATCTTGGGAAGAATCTCAGGGTCACAGATATGGGCCCGGGTCATGCCCACCATGTCGGCCTGGCCTCTTTCGAGGATATCCTCTGCGTGTGTCGGGTCCACGATACGGCCCACTGCGAAGACAGGTACAGTCACGACCTCACGGATTGCCGCAGCAAGGTGCACAAAGACGCCATGCGCTGTGGGCGTGGGCGCCCAGTGACGCGCCCGGCCAAGGTGCGTGATATTGGTATGCGCGATGATGTTGAGGTAATCAACCAGCCCGCTGGCGCTCACCCGACTGCAGATTTCCTTCATCTGGGCAAGGTCGAGGCCGCCGGGCTCAAATTCATCGCCGGGCAGACGGACACCCAGTACAAAATCCGGCCCGAGCGCTCCTTTTACGGCTTCCAGTAGTTCCAGCAGAAAGCGCATACGGTTTTCAAGAGCACCCCCGTAATGATCGGTGCGTCGGTTGGTCAGCGGCGAAAGAAAGGCCTGGGGCAAAAACCCAAATGCGCTGAGAATCTCAACGCCGTCCATGCCGCCGGCCGCGACCCGTTTTGCAGCGCGGGCATGGGCGTCAATAACCTCCTGAATTTCACCAAGCGTCATCTCGTGGGCGATGTTGCCGGTCGTCTCTGAGCGAACCGCAGATGCCGACCAGCTTTCCCGACCCGGTTGACTGATCAGGACAGTGCCGCCGCTGTGGGCAAGTTGGGCAAGAATCCGACCCCCTTCCTGATGCACCGCATCGGCGAGTGCTCGGTAGCCCGGAATGATGTCGTCGTTAAGGTTCCACAGGCTGTCTTTGTTAACGCTCAGCAGTCCGGATTCGTGTACCGGGGTGCCGCCGGTGATCTGAAGACCTACGCCGTTCTTGGCATAGTTGCGGTGATAGGCGACGTACTGCTCGCCGGGTTTGTTGTTTTCGGCAAAGCCCGGAACGTGGGCCGAGACCAGCATACGGTTACGCACCTGGATCGGTCCGATATCAAGCGGCGATAGGAGCTTGGTGTAAGTGCTCATAAATCCATACCCGTGATCAGTCAGACGGGCGGAAACCGGCCGCGTTTTTCAAGCTCGTAAACCGGCAGCGAGTTTCGGATATAGGACTCGCTCGCACGACCCGTAGGCTCATGATCCCAGGCGAGTGACTGGCGGCGCATCACGGCCTTCAAGAGCGCTCTTCGGCGCTGACTCTCTAAGACCCTCTCGGTCAGCGTCCGGGTGTCGTAGCGGCCGGTGATCTCGTCTGTGATCGCCTGCGCGGCACTCTTTTGGGCCGGATCCTGTGTGAGGTTTCGGGTTTCATCCGGGTCGTTTGCAACATCGAAAAGCTGCAGAGGATCCTTGTCGGAATAAATGGCTTTCATACCCCCTCGGCGGATCATGAAAATCGGTGTATCGGTACCCTCAGCGAAATATTCACCGATGGCCTCATCGTGACCCTGGTCGCCTGCAAGGTGACTTGCTAGGGAGCGGCCCTCGATGGGTGTGACATAGTCGATGCCGGCGCCGTCCGTCGCCATATCGACCAGCGTCGGCATGATATCCGCCAGTGAGACTGCTGCGCTGACACGGCGGGGGGTAAAGCGCGAAGGCGCGTGAACGATCAGCGGCACTCGGGCCGAGTGTTCCAGAAAAGACATTTTGAACCACATGCCCCGCTCACCCAGCATGTCGCCGTGATCCGAGGTCACGATGACAATGGTGTTATCTTCAAAGCCGCTTTCCTTCAGCGTCTGCAGAAGGCCCGCGATCTTGTTGTCGATATCACTGATTGCTCCGTAATAGGCGCGCCGAGCGTTGCGGATCGCGTCATCATCCAGCTCGATGTCCGAGGCGCCATAGCCGTGACGCAGGCGTTTGCTGTGGGGATCGCAGGCCTCGGTCGGCGAGAGTCTCGGCAGATCAATCTCCTTATCGGCATAAAGATCCCATTCGCGCTGGCGACACAGATAGGGATCGTGTGGCTGGATCAGCGACACCGTCAACATGAAGGGCTCGCCGGTATCCTCGCGGGCACGTTCAAAAAGATAACGCCTCGCCTTGAAAACGGCCTCGTCGTCGTAATCGAGATACATCGATCGCACACAAGGCCCGGCCTGGGTAACCACCTCCATGTTGTGAAACCAGTCGAGGCGCTTTTCGGGGTTGTCCCACTCGGGGTGCCAGGTGAAATCCGCTGGGTAGACATCGGTGGTGAGTCGTTCACCGAAACCGTGCAACTGGTCAGGTCCCACGAAATGCATTTTGCCGGAGAGGCAGGTCCGATAACCGAGATGCTCTAGATAGTGCGCAAATGTGGGAATCTCAGCCGGGAACTCAGCTGCGTTATCCCAGGCGCCGATTTTGCTGGGCAGCCGGGCGCTCATCATCACGAACCGTGCTGGCGCACACAAAGGGGAGTTGGTATAGGCGGCATCAAAAACCACGCCTTCTTCGGCAAGACGCTGCAGCGACGGGGCCTGCACGAGCGGATGGCCGTAGCACGGCAGAAACTGCGGCGCGAGCTGGTCCGCCATAATCAGCAGAATATTGGGGGCGTTGGTCGACATGGGGGATGTACCGTCGTCTTATCCGCGCATGCGCGAACTGTCAGGATCAAACAGCGCCTTCGGGACAATCGTGGCCGGGCGCATGTCTCCCATGATCTCGATACTAAATGCGCCGCCGCCGGTATTGTTAGCGAGGCCGGTGGGAACGTAGCCCAATGCCACTGACTGATCGACATAGTGTGCATACATCCCGGAGGTCACGTAGCCTACGATCTCACCATCCTGATAGACGGGTTCGTTACCCATAACATCGCAATCGGCAACATCCACGGTGAAGGTAACCAGGGTTTTTTCAGGCCCCTGCTCCTTTTCTAATACCGCGGACTCGCGGCCGATGAAGTCTCTCTTGTTGAGACTGACAAAGCGGCCCATGCCTGCGGCAAAGGGACCGTAAATCGGGCGGTATTCTGTTGCCCAGGAGCCGAAGCCTTTTTCAAGGCTCATCGAACGCATGGCGCGTGAACCAAAGGGTCGGATCCCAAGATCCTCGCCTTTTTCCAGGATGTCGTCCCACAGCCGTGCGTGAAACTCTGGGCGGACCCAGAATTCGTAGCCCAGATCTCCCGTGAAACTCACACGCCCGGCGAGTGTGGGTATCACGCCAAGATCCAACAGCCGAAAGTCCATGAACCTGAACGTCTCTGCCGAGACATCTTCATCGGTTAGCCGACGGAGCAGTTCCCGGGTCTTGGGGCCGGCAATGGACAAACCCAGCAATCCCATGCCGTGGGCCTGCACCTTGACGCTGGCATCCGCAGGCAGATGCTCCTCAAACCAGCGCATGTGATACTCCTCGCCCATGCCGGAACCGAAGATAAAGAATCGGCGGTCGGCAAGTCTTCCGACGGTAAAGTCACCGATCAATTTTCCGTCCTGGTTCAGCATCGGCGAGAGCGCGAGACGCCCCTCGCGTGGCAGCGCGTTGGCCATGATGTGATCCAGCCATGATTCCGCCCGGGCACCGGTGACTTCGTATTTGGCAAACGAGGAGATGTCACACACCCCGACGCCGGTTCGGACGGTCTGGCATTCATGCTTGATCGGCTCAAACGCGTTGGAGCGCATAAACGTGACGTTCTCCACGGGTTCGGTACCGGCAGGTGCATACCACAGTGCCTGTTCCATTCCGTAGGAGACGCCAAAGACCGCGTTCAATGCTTTCTGTTTCTCGTAAATCGGTGTGGTGCGAAGGGGTCGTGCCGCAGGCAGTTCTTCGTTGGGGAATGTGACCTGGAAGCGCCTGGAGTAGTTCTCCCGGACTTTGGCGTTGGTGTAGGCCATTGTGGTCCAGTCGCCAAAGCGAGAAACATCCATTCCCCATATGTCAAAGCCGGGATCGCCACGCACCATCCAGTTGGACAGTGCGAGTCCTACACCACCGCCCTGGCTGAAGCCCGCCATCACCCCACAGGCGCACCAATAATTACGAAGCCCGCGCACGGGCCCTATCAACGGGTTGCCGTCCGGGGCAAAGGTGAAAGGTCCATTGATGATCTGTTTGATCCCCGTATGCTCAAAGGCTGGAAAATGCCGAAACCCGACTTCGAGTGATGGCGCGATCCGGTCGAGATCTTCTTGCAGAAGTTCATGGCCAAAGTCCCAGGGGGTTTCCCTCGGGCTCCAGGGTACACCCGATTTTTCGTAAGTACCCATCAGCATGCCTTTGCGTTCTTGGCGTAGATAAAGTTCGCCGTCGGGATCAACGATATGCAGGACTTCCTTGCCGGTGGTCCGGTTGATCTCTTCGACTTCTGGCATGTCTTCGGTAATGAGGTACATGTGCTCCATGGCGAGCACGGGGAGTTCCAGCCCCACCATACGGCCGACTTCCCGGGCCCAGAGCCCACCGGCATTGACGACATGTTCCGTTTCGATGGTGCCCTGTTCTGTGATTACGGACCAGCCTCCTTCTGGAGTAGGCTGCAGGTCAGTGACCCGGTTGCGCAGATACACCTCGGCGCCTTGAACCTTCGCCGCCTTGGCGAATGCATGCGTGACGTCGGATGGCGACAGGT
>Ga0315336_1003046_pt1 | contig 23462 bp, 23 predicted proteins | sample ASW5metaG_FD_204512 | JGI IMG/M metagenome (GOLD analysis project Ga0315336, IMG submission 204512) | Ammonia-oxidizing marine archaeal communities from Monterey Bay, California, United States - ASW #5 | ecosystem: Environmental > Aquatic > Marine > Intertidal zone | place: USA: California... | reverse complement strand
GCAAGATCGACACCTATTGTGATAACTTCGTTCATGGACGGCTCCTATTTCCCTGTGGTTCACTGAAACCACACTTTGGCACATTGCGATGCCGGCGGGTGGGGGCCGTCCACTGCATCAACAGCAGCCCAACAAACCCGCCAGTCTCGCGGTCTGCTTACCACCTTAAAGCGGACGTCAAAATCGCAAGCCTCAATTAAGAGATCATCACCCGGATGAATTGCCCGACAAATCCCCGGTTGGCTCAACCTTCGCCCGAAAACTCCACCTCACCGCATCATTATACGCCTTCTACAGATCGGCAGCGTCTGTGTCTTAAATTAACACACATTCATAGGTTCGTTATATTCGAGACACATGAACTTGTTACGAATGTCTCAGAATAAAAATCATCAAACACACCGTATAGGGGACTGCATTAAATTAGAGGCTTGGTCGGAGCTCGCCGATGTTAGACATTGTTCTCGAATTGTTTCGCGCACTGATATTGCTGGGCATTTTTGTATTTTTGCTAAATGCTGGAGGCAATCGGTTTGAATCCCATCGCACGGGTTGGACCTTAATCGTCACCGGATTTGGACTGCTTCTCTTCGGAAGTGTTTTGGATATTACGGACAATTTTGAATCTTTGAACCGGTTCGTTGTCATCGGTGACACAGATGTAGAATCGTTTTTGGAAAAATTCGTCGGTTTTTTGGGCGGCTTTGTTTTCATTGCAGTCGGATTGGTGAAATGGATTCCTTCAGTTCACCAGTTGTCAGACCTTATCCAGGAACGGACAAGCGAGTTGACGGACATCAATAAAACTCTTTTGGCCGAAAAAGCCCAAGTGGACAGCACGGACAAGGCGCTTCGGCTCAGCGAAACCCGATCAAGAGCTGTCGTCGATAATATAATTGACGGGATTATCACTGTTGATGAAGCGGGAATTATCCAGTCTGCAAATCTGGCTCTGGGACGGATCTTCGGGCAATCGCCCCACTATTTTGTTGGAAAGTCAGCCAGTTCTTTAGCGACAAGTGACGCTCGCACAGATTTCGATAAATATTTCGAGGGGATTTCAAAGCAGCAAAACAGTGCCCCAAACACCGCATGGTACGAGATGCCAGGTATTACATTATCGGGTCAAAATATAATGCTTGAACTGGCATTTAGTGAGGTTGGGAGTATTGATCAAAAACTGTATGTCGGAATCGTTCGCGATGTGACTGAGCGCAATGAAATGGACCGGGTTAAATCAGAGTTCGTATCTTTGGTTAGCCATGAATTAAGAACACCCCTGACGTCAATCCACGGGTCCCTGGGTCTTGTTTGCGGAGGTTCAATTGGGTCGATTCCCGGAAGGGCAAAAGAAATGGTCGATCTTGCCCAGAAAAATACGACACGGTTGATCAATTTGATCAATGACATTCTCGATATAGAAAAACTGGAATCCGGTGGTATGGATTTTGAGTTTGCAAATACAAACATGGGTGAACTGGCCCGAAAGGCCATCGAGTTAAACAACGGATATGGCTTGGAATATGGGGTCCAGTTCTCAATGTCCGAATTAGGAAGCAACACAATCGTATTGGGTGATCCCGACAGATTGATGCAGGTGCTGACAAATCTGATGTCGAATGCAGCCAAGTTTTCTCCCACAGGCAAGGACGTGGAGATTACCGTGCGTGAATTTGATCGTTCCGTTCGATTGTCTGTTAAGGATCAGGGATTTGGTATTCCCCACGAACACCGTGATCGGATTTTCGGGAAATTCGTACAAGTTAAATCGGACAGTACACGCGAAGTTGGCGGGACAGGACTTGGATTGAGCATTTCCAAAGCAATTGTTTCTGCACACCAAGGCGAGATATGGTTTGAATCAGAAGTTGGCCACGGGACAACATTTCACGTTGACCTGCCAATGGGCGACGTGTCGATAAACTAACCGCGTTGGTCAGGATTGTCTGCTTGAGGTCAACAGCAGCCAAACAAACCCTCCAGTATCGCAGTCTGCTTACCACCTCAAAGCGGAAGTCTTAATCGCCAGTAAACCACCACACATCATCGCAACTCCGCTTTATTTCCTATTTTCTTGACATTTTGGGATTTTTATGCTTTTCTGATTGTGCCTCCCTCATGCTTAAGGATGCTGACGTTGAATATCGAGCCCCGGAAAACATCCCATATTTACGCCCGCCTCTCGGTGCCGGAATGGGGTTCTGGTTCACCCGTGGCGATACCGTCGTGCCCGGTCATGGCGACTAACAAAATTCCGAGTTCATCTGAATGTATCTGTTTTTATCTGAGTGGCCCGTTTGAAAAACATCTGAATCTATCTGTATTCATCTGTATTTATCTGTATTTCTCTGCCCCCTGCAGCAGGGAGGCCTGAGCGATGGACGGCAGGGCTGACGGATTTCCAATGGACCAGACGATCGTTCTGGAGCACTTAACCGGCCCGTCGCAGGGAACTGCTTCCTGGCTCTACGGCTCGGCGCTTGATGTGCATCTGACCAGTGACCGGATTCTCCATGTATCGGTGCCCGATCGCGATGAGCCCAGGGATAATATAGTTGCCAACCTTCGCCCCGTTGAAGACAGCTACGAGGTCACGGCGCTGGCCAGTCAACCAGTATGGGTAAACGGATCACGGGTGACGGCACGAAAGCTGGCGAACCGCGATATCATCGAGTTTGGCGAGTCCGGCCCGCTATCGCGGTTCCGCGTTTACGCGGCAGACCGCCCGGTTCACCAGGCGGTTTCCGAAATTCTCGCCGACGGACTGACCTACCTTCGCGTCAGCCGCCAGCCAGTGGTGAGCAGGCTGTGCCGGGCCTGCGGAGGTCTGTTTTCGCGTTTGACCTATGAAACCACCGTTCTGTTTCGGATTGGCGTTATTTTCGCAATTGTTGCCCTCGGCGCACTTGTCTATCAGCAGAACCAGTTGAATATCCTGCTCCAGCAACAAGTCGAAAAAGACGCGTCGCGGATTGAGGGCTTCCAGAGCGCGTTGGCGCGGGCGAGGAAAGAGGCGCTCACCCCCAACGATCTGCAGGAGCTCCGCCAGGACCTCGCCAGCAGCCTGTCTTCGAATGAGGAGCGTCTGGCGGTTCTGGAACTGCGCTCGAAAGCCAACGCCCGAGTCATCGCCCAATCCAAGCAGTCGGTCGTCTTCCTTCAGGGGGCTTACGGATATCGGGAAAACTCAAGCGGCAGGATGTTACGCCATATCGTCAATCCGGATGGCAAACCCCTCATCCTGCCAACCGGCCAGCCGTTACTGTCTCTGGAGGGGGACGGCCCGGTCGCGGAACGGCAATTCACCGGCACGGGCTTCGCGATTGGAACGGAAGGCGCGATTATTACCAATCGGCATGTGGCGATGCCTTGGGAAGACGATGCAAACCTGAAAATCATGGCCGGCCGGGGCCTGGAACCGGTTATGATCAAATCCATCCTCTATGAGCCCGACCAAAAAACATCCGTAGCCATTGAGCTGGTGAAGGCCAGCGATGATGCGGATCTCGCTATTCTGAGACGTAAAAACGCAGCAGCCGAACCCATTCAAGGCCTCAGCCTCGCAGATGGATCTCCCGCTCCCGGTGACGAGGTTATTCTCATGGGCTACCCGACCGGCCTCAAGGCCATGGTGGCCCAATCGGGCAAGGAATTTGTCGAGGAATTGCAAAAGAGCGAGGAAACCGAATTCTGGAACGTCGCCGTTCGCCTGGCCGAGAAAGGATATATTGCGCCGCTTTCAAGCCGTGGCATCGTCGGCAAAATCACACCGGCAACAATTGTCTATGATGCAGAGACGACCCACGGCGGAAGTGGCGGCCCCGTACTCGACATCAACGGCCTGGTGGTTGCCGTCAACGTCGCCATTCTGCCGGAATACGGTGGCTCAAACCTGGGCGTTCCCGTGGCCAAGGTCAGGGCATTATTAGAAGAAACGAATTTACGTTAAACAGCGTTTCCTTTGCTGCGCGGCGCATAATCGAAAATATGGAACAAAAGGCTTTAAAAATGTTAAAAATTTTCTATACCTTAGAAAAATCATCTCATTTACGCGGTGTTTAATGGATATAACACTATGGATTCCATCGACAAGAAAATCCTCAACTGCCTGCAGGTCGACGCCAGTCTCTCCATTTCGGAGATAGCCGAGAGGGTTAATTTGTCGCAAACGCCCTGCTGGCGACGCATCCAGAATATGGAAAAATCAGGCGTCATCAAACGCCGCGTCGCCGTTCTTGATCGCGATAGCGTCAACCTTGGCATAACAGTGTTTGTCTCCCTCAAGACCCGCCAGCATAACCGTGAATGGCTGGATAAATTTGCCCGCGCCGTGGTTGACCTGCCGGAGGTCGTGGAATTTTATCGGATGAGTGGAGATGTCGACTATCTGCTGAAAGTCGTTGTCCCCGATATCGACGCCTACGACGACGTATACAAACGCCTGATTGATAAAATTGATCTCGACGATGTCAGCTCCACCTTCGCCATGGAAGAAATCAAGTGCGAAACCGCTTTGCCGCTTGATTATATCCGTTAGAATTCCGACCCATGCGCGTATCTGATTTTGATTTCGACCTGCCTTCACACCTTATCGCCCAGGAACCGGCGTCACCCCGCGATTCCGCGCGCCTGCTCTATGTTCCGTCTAATGGCAATGTAGAGGACCTGAGCATCGGTGATTTTGCCCGGTTGTTGCGTCCAAATGACCGCCTTATCGTCAATGATACCCGCGTCATACCAGCCCGGTTAACAGGAACCCGCATCAGGCCCGGTGGGACGGGTGCCAAAATGGAAGTGACGCTCCATAAAGCGGAAGGGCTGGATACCTGGCGCGCGTTCGCAAAGCCTGCGAAAAAACTCAAACCCGGTGATGTGATTGAATTCAGCGCCGAATTTTCAGCCGTTCTACTGGAGAAAAATGAAACAGGTGAGGCCATCCTCAAGTTCAACCAGTCCGGCACAAACCTTATGGCCGCCATTCAACGCATCGGCATTATGCCGTTGCCCCCTTACATCAAACGGGACCGTGAAGGCCTTGAGTCGGATTTAAGCGATTATCAGACCCTGTTCGCTGCCAACGACGGGGCCGTCGCAGCGCCAACCGCAAGCCTGCATTTCACACCGGATGTTCTCTCGTCTCTCGAAATTCGGGGCGTGCAGATATCACGCCTCACCCTTCACGTCGGTGCCGGCACTTTTCTTCCGGTGAAGGTTGAGGACACCGATGATCATGAAATGCATTCCGAATGGGGCGAATTGAGCGCCGAAACTGCAGACGAGATAAATTCGACTGTGCAGGCGGGCGGGAGGATTGTTGCGGCCGGGACCACGGCCATGCGTCTGGTCGAAAGTGCGGCTGATGAAAATGGCGTCGTGCACCCTTTTATGGGTGAAACGGACATTTTCATTACACCCGGTTATCAATTCAGGGCAATTGATGTGTTGCTCAGCAATTTCCATTTGCCAAAATCGACCCTGTTCATGCTGATCTCGGCCTTTGTCGGGACCGAACACATGAAAGACGCCTACGCCCATGCCATGAAAGAAGGCTACCGGTTTTATTCATACGGTGACGCAACGCTCTTGGAACGGCGGGCGTTAAGCTCTAAACAGACGCCATGAGCAGATTACCTTTTGAAATTATCAAGACCGATGGACAGGCGCGGCTGGGCACTATAATGACCGCCCACGGCCCCATAGACACACCCGCCTTCATGCCCGTCGGCACTGCGGCAACTGTTAAAGCCATGACCCCCGAAGCCGTCGCTGGCACAGGCGCGCAGATGATCCTCGGCAATACCTATCATCTCATGTTGCGCCCGGGTGCCGACCGTGTGGAACGGTTTGGTGGATTGCATAAATTCATGAACTGGCCCGGACCAATTTTAACCGATTCAGGCGGTTTTCAAATCATGTCCCTGAATGAACTTCGGAAAATGACCGAAGACGGAGTGACCTTTCGCTCCCACGTTGACGGTTCCAGCCACGAGTTAACGCCCGAGCGCTCCGTACAAATCCAGCATAAACTGGATTCAAACGTGACCATGGTTCTCGACGAATGCACCCCCTTCCCCGCCACAGAAGATGAAGCCGCCTCATCTATGGAGCGGTCCATGCGTTGGGCAAAACGCTCGAAAGATGCTTTTGTGGCACGTGATGGATACGGGCTGTTCGGTATTGTTCAGGGCGGCATTTACCCGGACCTTCGCGAGCAATCCGCGTCTGCACTAAAAGACATCGGTTTCGATGGATATGCTGTCGGTGGCCTGGCCGTTGGCGAGGGACAGGAAATGATGTTTCAGGTGCTAGACAAAACAACTCCGTACCTGCCAACCAACCGGCCACGTTACCTGATGGGAGTTGGCAAACCATCTGATCTGGTCGGGGCGGTCCGGCGCGGCATTGATATGTTTGACTGTGTTTTGCCGACAAGGTCCGGGCGGACAAACCAGGCGTTTACGCGAATGGGGCAGGTCAACATGCGAAATGCGCGTCACAAAGACGATGACCGCCCTATCGATCCCAAATGTAAATGTTACACCTGTTCACATTATTCGCGGGGCTATTTACATCATTTGGTTATGACAAAGGAAATTTTGGGCCTATCCTTACTGTCATGGCATAACCTTCACTATTATCAGGAACTCATGCAGGGAATGCGTGATGCCATTGCCGAAGGCGCGCTTGATGCGTTTACGGCATTGTTTGCCGTTGAACAGCAAGCCGGTGACTTGTCACCTTTGTAATTAACCGCCGATGCTATTAAGTTTGATTTTGATATGAGCCAGTCAACCTACGAGAATCTAACCCAGCTTGGCAGTGCCGATGAAGGCGCGCCTGCAAACCCCGATGAGGCAACCCTTGAGTCGGTGCCGAACCCGCATCAGGAGACGGATTACCTGATCCGTTTCACCTGCCCGGAATTCACCAGCGTCTGCCCGGTCACCGGTCAGCCCGACTTTGCCCATCTGGTTATTGATTACGTGCCTGAAGAAAGCATTGTCGAAAGCAAGTCGTTGAAAATCTATCTCGCCAGCTTTCGTAATCATGCAAGCTTTCATGAAGCCTGTACGCTGGATATCGCCAAACGCCTGGAGGCAACCTTGTCACCGAAATGGCTACGCATAGGGGGATACTGGTACCCGCGCGGCGGAATCCCAATCGATGTTTTTTATCAAACAGGGCCTGCCCCAGAAGGATTATGGCTACCCGATCAAGGTGTTCAGCCTTACAGAGGGCGCGGCTAGGAAATAGGGCAGTTCACCATGAAAGTACGCGTCAAGTCAGACGGGAAGGATTTGTTCGTCGGCACCCTCGACGGGTTCGACATCTTCAATGATCCGGACACATCCGGCGGAACGATGATGGATGTCTCAACCCGCGTCCCCGGCAAACCCCGCAAAGGTCCATCGCCTATGGAAATGGTATTGATCGGAACGGGTGGTTGTTCCGCCGTTGATATTATTGAAATCCTACGTTCCATGAACGAACCGGTCGAGGGCGTGATCATTGATCTGGAAGCCGAGCGGGCGGAAACCATGCCTAAGGTTTTTGTCACTCTGCAAATGGATTACGTCGTGCTCGGCAAGGTCGATCTCAACAAAGCAAATCAGGCAGTAAAATTATCTGCTGACGAATATTGCTCAGCCTCAATCATGATCGGAAAAACGGCGAAAATCACTCGATCAGTTCGAGTTCAGTAGCAAAAGACCTGTGAACGCGATAACAGCCGCCGGGTCGACACAATCCTTAAACCGTATAAGGCGTAGGATCGGGTATCCCGGCTTCCAAAAATCCGCGCCTGCGAAGTTGGCAGGCATCACATTCCCCGCAATGCCGCGCACCTCTGAAATCACCATCCTCGGGAATGATCGGGTCATAACAACTCATGGTATGGGCATAATCAACATCGAGATCGATACCCAGTTCTATTATCTGGGCTTTCGTCATATCCATAAGCGGCGCGTGAATGTTCAACGCGTCCTCACTTTCAACCCCAGCCTTCGTCGCCAAATTCGCCATGGTCTGAAACGCATGGATAAATTCCGGGCGGCAATCAGGATAGCCTGAATAATCGAGCGCATTCACGCCGATAAAGATATCGGTGGCGTTTTCCACTTCCGCCAAAGCCAGAGCGTAGGACAGGAAAATCGTGTTTCGGGCCGGCACATAAGTAATCGGAATACCCGCTTCAATTTCGCTGGCGGGGCGCCCTTTCGGAACGTCGATATCATCAGTCAGGGCAGACCCGCCAAATGCCCTTAGGTCAATTTCGACAATTGCATGGCGTCGTATTCCGGCTCGCCCGGCAAGATCCCGTGCCGCCGCCAGTTCAATGGACTGACGCTGGCCGTAATCAAATGACAGGCCGATAACGTCGTAGCCCTGGGCTTTCGCCAACGCCAGTAGTGTGGTCGAATCCAGCCCGCCGCTCATCAGCAGAACGGCACTTTTTCCCTGTTGTGACCCGTACTCTACCATCGACCTTTACGCGACTTCTGCCATTTCGCGGCGACGAACCATCCACCACACAACTACAGCGCCAAGCATCTTGCTGAGCGTCATCAAAACAACAGCCGTGATACTGAAGTGACCAATCAGGGCAAGAAAGACAACACTGTCAACCGGGGTGCCCAACGCGCTTGAGAGCAGGATGCGCTGGCTGAATGGCTTGCCGGTGAAGGTATAAACTGCCCAATCGCAAAACTCGCTGACCAGAAAGGCTGCGACACTGGCAAACGCCACGTACGGGTCCGCCATCAGATAACTGATAACGCCTGCGGTAAGCATCGCGATAATAACTTTGTGCCCGATTTCACGTTGGGCAAAATCACGCGCGATAAAAACAAGCCCAACTACAAGTGACATTGGTGGCCACTTCTCGCCACCTGGCACATCAACAAGAGGCACCACGGAAAAACCGTAATTCACGGCGACAATGAGGATGATATAAAGAATTGTGTAACGAAAGGCCATGTTAAGACACCTTGATTAAGATCGTTTTGATGAATTGGGTGCGGTCATTAGCACACCTCTGAGAGTTTGACGAGCATATGATGAAAGAACGTATCCGAGAATTTGCCGAAGAAGTCGGCTTTGATACCGTCGGCTTCGCGTCTGCCGAAGCTGATCCGAAAGACGCCACGGCATTAGCCTCCTTTCTGGCCGGAAACCATCATGGGGATATGGCATGGATGGCGGAGACGGAATCACGCCGGGCCGCACCAAGACAATTGATGGATACTGCGCGCACGATTATCGTTCTCGGCACCAACTACGGACCCGCCACTAATCCATTAGCCCTGACAGAACGACCTGATCGCGGTGCTATCAGCGTCTATGCGCAAGCTTCGAAAGATTATCATGATGTTATCAAAAAACGTCTGAAGCGACTGGGTCGCTGGATCGTAGAAGAGTTTGAATCGGACATTAAAGTCTTTGTCGACACCGCACCTGTCATGGAAAAGCCATTGGCCGGGCGCGCTGGAGTCGGCTGGCAGGGCAAGCATTCCAATCTGGTCTCCAGGCAGTTCGGATCGTGGTTGTTTCTTGGTGAAATCTTTACGACCCTGGATATTGAGCCGGACAAACCCGAACCAGACCATTGCGGATCATGTAACCTTTGCCAGGCGATCTGCCCGACGGATGCCTTCCCCTCACCCTACGTTCTGGATGCCACCCGTTGCATCTCATATCTCACGATCGAGCACAAAGGAGAGATTGCACCTGAACTGATGTCCGGAATGGGTAATCACATCTATGGCTGCGATGATTGCCTTGCCGTCTGCCCATGGAACAAATTTTCCAGACCGACGACGGAGCCGGCATTTCTGCCACGTCTTGAACTGACTGCGCCACGTTTATGTGATTTGTCTGAGCTTGATGATGAAGGGTTCCGCCGGGTATTCACAGCCTCGGCCATAAAGCGGACTGGACGGGATCGTTTTATTCGCAATGTGCTGATCGCCATCGGAAACAGCGCCGACATGTCATTGAAACCCTATGCCGAAAAACTTGCTGATGATACTTCCGCCCTCGTTTCAAACACCGCCAGATGGGCATTGCAACGTCTGGCAGAGCTTGACGGGTCGAACCCTGACGACTAGGTCTTACATATGAATAACCAAGGATTTCAGAACGATGCTCATCCGGCTTCCTCTTAAATTTGGCTCAATGTTGGCTTTCTTTCTCATGCTTCTCGTCGCTTTGGGTTCGAGCACAGTTAAAGCCGCGGAAATTGCTAAAAAGCCGTCATCATTCAAAACCGGGCAAATTTTCCGTGATTGCCGCAACTGCCCCGAACTGGTTGTCATTCCGGCCGGCCTTTACATGATGGGATCAAACAATAAACGGAAAACCGAACGCCCCGCGCATCGCGTCAGTATCAAAAAACGCTTCGCCATCGGGCGCTACGAAGTGACCTTCAAGGAGTGGCTGACTTGTGTTGATGAACGAGGGTGCCTCCATAAACCCGACGACCACAACTGGGGTAGAACCGGACGCCCTGTGATTAACGTGACATGGGACCAGGCACAGACTTATATCCGCTGGCTCAACAAAAAAACTGGCAACACATACCGTTTGCCATCGGAATCCGAGTGGGAATATGTCCACCGCGCGGGCACAACGACACGGTTCTGGTGGGGCAATGACGTCGGGGTCAACAAAGCCAACTGCAAAGACTGCAAGAGCAAATGGAGTGCCTTGAGTTCGGCTCCTGTTGGATCATTCGACGCCAACCCGTTCGGTGTTTACGACACTACGGGGAATGTGTTCGAATGGGTCGAGGATTGCTGGAACGCAAACCATGAAGGCGCGCCGAAGAACATCCAGGCACGCAAAACCGGCGATTGCAGCTACCGGGTCATCCGGGGTGGGTCTTTCTACTATTTCAATAAAGTCTCACGTGCCTCTTACCGTGCAAAAAATCCCCCCGGCGTTAAAAGTTACTGGCTTGGGTTTAGAGTGTTACGGGAGCTTAAATAACACCCGAACCAACACGCAACTTTAGTCCTTAACAGCGAGTGCCCGAGCCAACTGGCTTATTGCTTCCTGGTGGCGCTCGTCTTCAATCTGGACGAAGTTTCGCGCCACTTCGAGGCACATACGCTGGCGGGCTGGAAGTTCGGTATTTTCCATGTTGCCAAGGCCTTCAAAGAAATACCCGACCGGAACCCGCAGAACCTGAGCAATTTCATAAAGTCGTCCGGCGGATACTCTGTTCATCCCGCGTTCGTATTTGTGGGCCTGCTGGTAGGTAACCCCTATCAAATCTGCCATTTGTTTTTGTGATAGTCCCAACATCACCCGGCGTTCGCGGATTCGCGCGCCGACATGATTATCCGTATCTGATGCCCGATTAGAAATCTCGTCCTGAACTCCTGAGTGCGAACTTACCAAATTTATCTGTGCCAATTTATTCCCCTCTCCAATTATCCAATAATATCAGATAGTCATGCGAGATCTTCGTGCCCTCGTACAATTTCTCATTTAGGTAATAATTGAACCGAGTTACTGAGGGATAACAAATCATCATTGATTTGGTTACAAACTGTTACATTGTGCAATTTATTAGATAAACCGAATTCTGGGCTGAACGAGTTCAGTTTAGCCGGTTTTAACCATCAGCCCGATTATCGTGTGTTTAACTTCCCGGTTAATTGAACGAAAAATCAAACTTCGCACAACTCAAGGGCTTATCGCCGGTGGAGAAGCTTAATGACTTCAGGCCTTACTCGCCAGCACACGGGCCAACTGACTCAAGGCTTCCTGATGCCGTTCATTATCGATTTGGGTGAAATTGCGTGCAACCTCTAAACACATACGCTGGCGGGCCGGCAATTGGCCGCTATCAGAATCACCCAGACCTTCAAAGAAAAAACCGACAGGAACCCGGAGAACCTGAGCAATTTCATAAAGACGGCCCGCAGATATCCTGTTGATACCACGCTCATACTTATGCGCTTGCTGATACGTAACGCCAATCAAATTGGCCATTTGCTGTTGTGACAACCCCAGCATAACCCTGCGCTCACGTATCCGCACACCTACATATCGATCCGTATCCGATGCCCGGTTAGTGACCCGACCGCCTTTACCCGAGCGAGAACCTATTGTTGCTTTCTGTCCCAACATTTCATTCCTCTAAACTAATTCGATTGTTCTTTTTCGAATTGGAGATTATTCACCCGTGGCAACTCTAAGCCACAACCAAACGCCTCTTAGTCTTTCGGTATGGAACGCTCCATAAGTCCGTACTTGGAAATTTGACTACGTGTAACTATAAACAACTATACGTTGATCCAGCTGAACGACAACCCGCATGTCATAACCGTGAGATGCTTCACATTTCGCAAGTGGTGCGCATAGGTTGTGTTTTCAAGTTATTTCAATCTCGAAATGTCAAAAACAGTGCTCTGGGCTGCGGTTTTAATAGTTACGCTAACAATAAACGATGCTTATGAGCTCTCGTCACCACTAAGTTGATTCAGTTGTTGCTGCATAGCATTTAGCTTGCTTTGTAAATCTTCAAGCTTCTCCGCCGGATCATCCGCATCAGCATTCGGCTGTTTTTCCTGTGTAGCGGGTGCTGAACCGTTCCCTTGGGTTCCTTCTGCTTGGCCCGAAAACGGCGTGAACATCTTCATGGCGTTCTCAAACATCGCCATGTTCTGTTTACCCATTTCCTCGAACTGACCAAACGGATTTAGGCCGCCAAGGGTCTCATCCATATAACCACGCATCTCGGTCTGATTTCGCGCAAATGCCTGCATGGTATGTTCCAGATAATTCGGAACAACTGATTGCAGACTATCACCATAGAAACTGATCAGGTGCCTGAGGAAACTGATTGGAAGCAAGTTCTGGCCGTCCTTACCTTCTTCTTCGACGATAATATGGGTGAGGACCTGACGGGTGATATCGTCGCCACTTTTCGCATCATAGACAACGAAATCGGTGTCGTCCTTCACCATCTGCGCCAGATGGTCCAATGTCACATAACTACTGGTCGCGGTATTATAAAGTCGCCGGTTAGCATACTTTTTTATTGTGATCGGAGCATCAGCCCCGTTCTTCTGATCAGCCATAATTTATGCGTCCCAAGTTGTATGGCTAGGAAGGTAGCGCGCTTTATGCTGCACTGCAATGAAATGTTCCGCATAGCGGAAATTCGAGTTATACCTTATTGATGAGCATTGACCTTGAACAACACCCTTGAGAAAGTGAAACCATCAGATGTCGGATACAGCTGATCTGGACGAATTGGCGATAAAATATTTGGAACTGTGGCAGGAACACCTGAATGCCATCGCCAACGATGGCGAAACCATGGATGTCCTTGCCCGCACGGTCGCCCTTATGAACTCAGGTGCAGCCGCTTTTGCTCCTGCAGCCCAAGGAAATTCTGACGATGAAAACGCATCCTCTGGTTCCGGATCAACAGCCGCCACAACTGAGGACAGGCCCAAAACCGCTGCCGCTTCATCTGGCGATGCAGACCCTGACCTGGATGAGTGCCTTAAGCGCCTTGCCGCTCTGGAGCAGCGGGTCGCTCAGCTTGAAGACAACAAAACAAAAAAGTCAAAAAAACAAAAACCTGCGGCCCGTTGATGTTGACACCGAAGCCCTGGCGGCCGCAGTCCAGCGCGAAGCCTTTCGCCGCCTCGATTTATTTGCTGACGGTGTAAAAGAATACCAGAACTTCCCACCCATCAAGGCACCGGACCCAGCCCCGGCGGTCTGGCGAGACGGCGGAGTTCGACTGCTTGACTACGAACAGTTCGGGGAGTCAGCGGCTAATGGCCCTCCGGTCCTGGTTATCCCATCCCTCATCAATCGCTCACACATCCTGGATCTCGCCACCGACAGAAGCCTGATGCGTCATTTCGCCGGGGCGGGGTTTCATCCCTATCTTGTCGACTGGGGAACACCGGGGAAGCGCGAAAAGAAGTTTGATCTCGATAGTTATATAACCGGTCCCCTGCAAAATGCTTTTGACTTTGTGCAAAACCAGACAGGTTCGGCCCCGGCCCTTGTCGGATATTGCATGGGTGGGTTACTGGCAATGGCGCTTGGTCAACAAAATCTGGAGAAAACACCCGCGCTCGCGCTTCTCGCGACACCCTGGGATTTTCATAGCGATCAGGGCGCAGCCGCGCTCCACCTCAACGCCATGGCACCGGGGCTTAAAGTTTTGATCGATGAACTGGGCGAATTGCCGGTTGATGTTCTGCAAGCCATGTTTTCAGGACTGGAGCCCGCCCTTACCGGTGCAAAATTCAGGCGCTTCGCAGGCCTGGCGAAAGACAGCCCCGAAGCGGCCCGCTTCGTTGCGTTGGAGGACTGGTTAAATGATGGTGTTCCACTGGCCGGCCCCGTTGCCCGCCAGTGCCTATTCGAGTGGTATCTGGAAAACACCCCCGCGAAAGGAACTTGGCGGGTTAAAGGACAAGTCATTGATCCTTGCCAGCTTACATTGCCGACGTTTGTTGCGATCCCGGATCGTGACCACATCGTTCCCCCGGCATCGGCCCAGGCACTGGCGGATACGCTGCCGTCTGCCGAAACCCTGAAACTCGCCGCCGGGCATATCGGCATGGTCGTCGGAAGTGCCGGACCTGAGCGGCTTTACAAGCCGTTGACGGAATGGCTTTCATTGCACCTTCGTTAGGGTCTAGACTGTTATTCTTAATTGATTTCGCAGGTGCACAATTTTCCCTATTGCGCCGATTCAGGAATCGGCCTATAACGCCAGTTAACGGCCATCTCGCACTTGCGAGATAAAACAAATGCCGACCCCAGTTTCTAAGTTTCTACGATCCGTTTATCCGGGCCAGGCCCGCAATCATTTTGGAGGATTCAAAACATGACCGAAGTCGTAATTGCCGCAGCAGCCCGCACACCGATCGGCGCGTTCAGCGGCGGCCTAAGCTCCGTTCCCGCAGACTACCTTGGCGAAGTTGCCATCAAAGGTGCGCTTGAGCGCGCCGGCATTTCCCCGGAAGACGTTGATGAAGTTGTCCTCGGCCAGGTCCTCTCCGCTGGTGCTGGCCAGAACCCGGCGCGTATCGCCGCCGTCAACGCTGGCATCCCTGTTGAAAAAACCGCCTATGGCATCAACCAGCTTTGTGGTTCCGGTCTGCGCACCGTTGCTTTGGGCTCACAAGCGATCCAGCTTGGCGACGCCAACATCGTTGTTGCCGGTGGACAGGAAAGCATGAGCCAGGCACCGCACGTTATGCACATGCGAAATGGCACAAAAATGGGCCCGGCTGAAATGGTCGACAGCATGATCAAAGACGGTCTCTGGGATGCCTTCAACGGTTATCACATGGGCACCACGGCTGAAAACGTTGCTGAAAAATGGCAGCTGACCCGTGATGAACAAGATGCGTTCGCTGCCAATTCCCAACAAAAAGCCGAAGCCGCCATGGCCGCTGGCAAGTTCGCTGACGAAATTGTTCCGGTCACCATCAAGGGCCGCAAAGGCGATACCGTCGTCGACACCGATGAGCACCCGAAAGCTGGTGTCACTGCAGAGGGTCTCGCCAAACTTCGCCCGGCGTTTTCCAAAGAAGGCACCGTTACCGCAGGTAACGCATCCGGCATCAACGATGGCGCTGCTGCCGTTGTCCTGATGAGCGCGGAAGAAGCCGACAAACGTGGCATCAAACCGCTGGCGCGCATCAAGTCATGGGCAACTGCCGGTGTTGATCCGTCGATCATGGGCACAGGCCCGATCCCGGCCAGCCGCATGGCATTGGAAAAAGCCGGCTGGACAGTTGATGATCTTGATTTGGTTGAAGCCAACGAAGCTTTTGCCGCACAAGCCTGCGCCGTCAACAAAGACCTCGGCTGGGACACGGACAAGGTTAACGTCAATGGCGGCGCGATTGCGCTTGGTCACCCGATCGGCGCTTCCGGCACCCGCGTTCTCATCACGCTGTTGTTCGAAATGCAGAAACGCGACGCCAAAAAAGGCCTCGCCACGCTCTGCATCGGCGGCGGCATGGGTATCGCAATGTGCGTTGAGCGCGATTAATCATCTCAATTTGAAATCTCAATCTAAAGGGGAGATAAATTATGGGTAGAGTAGCAGTTGTTACCGGTGGCACGCGGGGAATCGGCGAAGCCATCTCGATTAACCTGAAAAACGCGGGTTACAGCGTCGCCGCCACATATGCTGGCAACGATGATGCAGCCAATGCTTTCGCTGAAGAACACGGCATCAAAGTCTACAAATTTGATGTTGGCGACTATGACGCCTGCGAAGCCGCCGTCGCACAGATCGTTGCCGATCTGGGGCCGGTTGAAATTCTGGTCAACAATGCCGGCATCACACGTGACGGTACCATGCACCGGATGTCCCGTGAAAAATGGGACGCGGTTATCGATACCAACTTGGGATCATGCTTTAACATGAGCCGCCTGGTCATTGATTCCATGCGTGAAAACAGCTTCGGTCGCATCGTCAACATCGGCTCCATCAACGGTCAGGCCGGTCAATACGGCCAGGTCAACTACGCCGCTGCCAAATCCGGCATCCACGGCTTCACCAAGGCTTTGGCACAAGAAGGTGCTGCCAAAGGCGTCACCGTTAACGCCATTGCACCGGGCTATGTTGAAACCGACATGGTTCGTGCGGTTCCGGCTGACGTGCTTGAAAAAATCGTCGCTAAAATTCCGGTTGGCCGTCTTGGAGATGTCAACGACATCGCCCGCACGGTTCTGTTCCTGGTTGCCGACGAAGGCGGGTTCATCACCGGCTCGACCCTATCCGTCAACGGCGGACAGCATATGTACTAATCGCCCTTGTTTTATTCCCTGGCGTTCAGTCAGTAATCATCAACCCCCGCTCCGGCGGGGGTTTTTGTTTGTCTGCTCTACTCCTCCCCCCTCAAGGAGGGAGGGACCCAAAAACAGATGAAAACAGATGAAAACAGATGTTTTCAGATAAATTCAGAACCTTCTGAAAACCGGAATCACAACATTCCCACAAAATTTTCACAACATCACCCCAACATTGCCGGACGATTGTAGGGGTAATGTTGGGAATACTCATTCGACACGACCGAGAACCAAAAACCATACCCAAATATAAAGGAGTCAAAACCTTCCGTGTTTATGGGAACGGCCTATCCCTCCGGGGGATGCCATCAGCTTACGCCGCCCAATCGTGGGCGACGATCCTCAGTCATTATTCAAAATCGCAAACATCAAAGACCGCCCACAACCCGGCGTCTGGGTAATTTCGTGGCATTTAACAAAGCACAAAAACGGTAAATAGTCAAGAAATAGGAATTAAGGCGTATGCGCGTTTCAAGGCGCGTCGCCATAGCATTCCGGGATTAAAGCACCAGTGTAAATGTCGAAATCAGAAGTTAACTGGAAAAAATGCGAATGTTCACTGGAATATTCTTAAGCGATATAGATTATGCACAATCGTTCGAAAAGTTTTGTACCCTTAATCACTGGAATCTGTATCCTTATTGGCTGGACAGATTATATGTCCGCTTTCGGCATGGAACCGGACGTATTTCAGTTAGGTTCAGTAGGTCTCTTTATAGCCAGAAGCGGAAGGTCGAAAGTTATCCGAAAGAATCAGGCTGTAATATGGCTTCCTTCCAGTTATAGCAGATGATGCTTCAAGAGTTCTTCAATCCGTGGTATCCGTTCCATACCGCGTTGCTGGTAGGTGGGATGCTCGTAGTAATACTGATGCTTGCTATTTTCAGGTCACCGATTGTCAGAAGACGTTTCGCTCGATTTTTTGGGATTTGTAAAGGGCTCCTGATTGGTATCATGTTAGTCCCCATGCTTTGGGTTGCCGCAAAAATACTGCTTGATTCGTGACGCCATCTGGTAGCCCCTCCTTAAACTCACCTGAATATCCAACGCCATTTTTGTATGTAATGGTTCCATGTCATGTCCATGCGGTTGGCTATTTTCGCAGTTCGTTGTCAAAAACTAATTTCCCGTAGTCCACGTTAAACTTAACTAAAACAAGGTTCGTTAACGTGCACATTTAGCGTACTTTGTTCACCTAAACACGAACTGGCGACAATCGTATCGCGTGACCATCTGTAATTTGTGACAAATCCGGAAGCGAGCTTAGGTACGATTTAATAATACCATCTCGATTGGCGAATATGCGGTTGGTTCGTGTAGTTGTCCCCTTGCAGGTTACGATCTTCTAATCCGATATCTCTCAGCATATAGTCACTCAAATTAGGTATTTTATCGTCGTTGTTTTGAAGGTTCAGCAAAAGCTGGACGAGTTTCTTTCGCGTAATTTCGAAGATCGACTTTGTGGTATTTTCGGTGTTGGTTGAAGATGATGGGACCTCGCAAGAAGGGTGTGCACTAATTGTTTCTGAAGCTGTTTCTTGATACATGATCTTTATATCCAAATTCTAATTTCGTAATATCGATGAGCAAAGTCGGCTTGAAACGGCGTTAGTATTTCATGTAGGTGTCCTCAAATTGTGACAGAGCGGTGGTGCGAAATTTCGTGAGCTTTATTGAAAACCGCTAGGCTGATATGGTTAGTTCAGGTGAGTAAATGGAGGGCACGCCGTGGTTCTGAATTTACAACTTTTCGGCGGCTTTAGGTTAACCCGAACAAATGGGAAGAAAGTTCATATTTCCAGCCGGAAATCTCGGGCGCTGTTGGCGTATTTAGCGATTTTCCCGGGTCAGAATTGCGCGCGGGAACACCTGATGACGATCCTTTGGGGGGATTGTCCTGAAGAACAAGCCCGTCAGAACCTCCGAAAAGAACTATCACGGCTTCGACAGAGTTTTGGCGACCTCGGAAGGGAAGGCATTAACACCGATGCAGATCAAATTTGTTTGCAGTTCGACAATCTGAAAGTGGATGTTGCCCAATTTCTGACCCTCGCGGATAGCTTTAATATTGACGAATTGAAAACGGCAAGAAAACTGTATACAGGAGACTTCTTACTTGGGTTCCATTTAGGGCAAGACCTATTCGAAGAATGGTCGACAGATTTGCGTACATATTATTTGGAGCGCGCGGTCAGTGTTCTAATTAGGCTGGCAAACCTTTATGTCGATCGCAATGAACTCGAGCAGGGTATTTTAGCATTGAGTGATGCCGTTAGGCTAAATCCTTTACGAGATGATGTCATTCGTCAAATAATGCTATTGCTGGCAGCTTCTGGTCGGTATCTCGGTATTGTTCAGATTTATAATCAACATGTTGAACAGACGTGGGATGAACTGGGTTGTGAACCCGACGAAAAGACGGCTCGACTTTTTCATTCGTTGTCTCGACCAATGCACATTAAGCCAAAAGGCACCATGTTTTGGCCGACCGACTATTCTGAAAATACAAACAAAATTGAAATTGTGTTGAGGTGTTTCTCTGGTTCCGAAAAACACGAGAACCGCATGATGCTGAATACTGAAGTTGCCGGCAAATTGAATCTATATAAAGAGTTTTCAGTTATCCCTCTTGAAGATACAAAATCCTTTCCTTCACGAACATCTGCTCGCTATCTAGTTGATGGCAGTATTAGGAGAGATATCAACCAGTGGATATGTGATGTTACCTTGAAAGATAATATCACAGGACAGTTGAAATGGGTTGGCACTGTCGAAAGCGCCATTGTCGACGCCACACATGACAAGGCTAGCCTAAGTTCGAAAATTTCCGCTCGCTTGGCAACCGCAATATCAAATGCAGAAATAGGTCGCATAATATTGAAGCCCAGTATGTTACTCCGGGCGAACGAAATGGTTTTGTTGGCGCGGCATAAAATCCAAGTTGGGAACCGCGCAGGTGATTCTGAGTATCAGCGACAAGGTTTGATAATGGCTGAACAGGCGTTTGAAAAAAGTGCGGGCCTGTCAATCGACGCCATCGCCACCTTAGGTTGGGGTTATATGTACAGGCATATGATGCGATGGAGTGACAAGCAGGATCCTGGGGCAATCGCTCATAGGTATCTGGAGGAGTTGCTAGTTCTAGCGCCAGATTGGCACATCACACATGCTCATGTCGGTTGTTTGGCCTATACGATGGGAAATTATAGAGAGGCTTTGGATCGATTGCGTCAGGCCCAGCTTATGAACCCGGTTGATCCTGGGTGCAATGCTATGCTCAGCCTGTTTGAAGCGGCATGTGGCAATTCGGACTTTGCAGAAAAATTCGCACGTCAATCTATTGAGCTCAATCCAGAATATCCAAGCGCAGGATTTTGTTATCATTCCCTACAAACCGCGTTGATATCAATGGATAAGCCAGTTGAAGCGCTTAAATGGGGGGAGCGGGCTGCCTTTGTCGCACCAAAAAATCCAGTAGTTAAGATGATATTGATGATGGGGTACGCGAAGGCCGGACTGGCGGAAAAAGCGGGGCTAACATTCTCAGATTTTGATCGCGGATCTCCCGATCTATCAAACGCTCTATCTAGGGGCGAGTTTCGGTTGTACCAACAAACATTGCACAACGATGATTTTCTCCAATCGATGGACATGGCGCGCCGTTCAGTGGCGCGAAATTAGATCGATCCGGCTCCCAACATTCTGAACGATAAAACCAGTCCTTTTATCTCCAATTATCTGTCACACATTTGCGACGCCAAACCGATAGCCTCGCACAAAATAGGAGATATGCAATTGACTGCTTATATAGTGGCGCAGCTTTGTTTTAAGGACCGGGTTTCTTATGACAGGTATCAACAGCGGTTTATCGAATTATTTCAAACATGTGACGGGATGGCCGTGATCGCCGATGAGTCTCCTGTTGTTATAGAAGGTCATTGGGATTGGGAAAAATTGGTCGTGTTATCGTTTCCCGACAGCTCTTCTGCGTGCAGATTTATGACCTCCCCTGCCTATCAAGAAATATCAAAGGACCGAATAGCAGGCGCTGACGCAGTGGTCATTCTCGCCAATGGACTTCCACAAAACCCTTGATCGGAAGTGTTTCCAAACAACCGGAGAAAGCTGATGAATGTATTGCGGTTAATGATTTTGGTTGGGCTCGTTATTCATCTGAACACCAATCGAGCAGATGCTAAAACCGATTGGGTTGAGTTACGCGTGGGACAAAATATCGTACGGTCATTAATTGCATTACCAAACAATAACGGGCCGCACCCTGTTGTGATATACAATCATGGTAAGATCGTCCGAAAATTGGGTTTCAATGAATCCGCTGACCGTGGTTATGATACTTCCGGATATGTAAATGCACTTGCCGATGCCGGGTACATGGCTCTGGCGCCAATCCGAGACGTTTATGCCAAACTTGACGATGAATCTGCGATCAGCAGCGGTGTTGAGACCATGAAAGCGGCAATTCAGCATCTGCGTAAGCGAACCGACGTTGATCAAGCGCGCATCGGTGTTGTTGGATTTTCTGAAGGTGGTTTGCTGACATTGTGGTCGGCAATCGAAGACGTTGATTTCAAAGCAATCGTATTGATGTCGCCGGCATCAATGACAAACGCCGGCAATCGAAAGTTGGCGTATGCCATTAAACCATCCAACCTTCATCAGCTCACAAACCCAATAATGCTTACTGTTGGCGCTCACGATATAATGTCGATCAAGTTAGCAGCGAAGGCGCATTTGGTCCCCAATTTGACAAGACTTCGCAAACCCATTGAATTTAAGATGGATTATCCTGGCGATCATAAATGGTTCTGGAAAGTCAGACCACAACACTTTAATGACGTCACACAGTTTCTTGATAAATATCTTAAGTAAGAAATTGATCCAATTATTGCGACCTCAGTCACGGGAAGCATAAATATATTTGATCCGTATTTCACAGATAGTGTCACATTCGCCAAAACTAACAGCTCCCTCTTGAAACGAATCTTTTAAGTTTCAAGAGCCTTAATTGGATATGCTTTTCCAAAAATGCGCAGAAAAATTATGGCAAATATATGGTGTAGAAATATGCGTACGGTTAGGACCGCTCTGCGTCGCGAGCCGGTCGAGATTTAATCTACTGATTTTCGACAAGGTGTGGCCAAACTAAGACATAAAATGCGCCTCAGTATTCATCAATCTTTTCCCGTAGAACAACGGCCATAATTTGTGAAAATTGGGAATTTAATCTAATGATTGCCGCAGTTACCCAATGCTACGGACGAAGTTCTAAGATGCCGACTGGGTCCTTGGATGGCGAAAAATGGCCAGATGAAATTCACCAAACAGAATAAGATCTAAGTTCACCGTGCGCTCCAGATCAGTATCATGCAGTCGACCATATGAATTTGGTTCGCAAGATGGAACTGCAGATTGTGCACGTACTCCAGCAGTCACAATTTCTGGACGCTAGGCAATTATCATTTTGGAAGTCGTAGAGTTTAAATCCTTAATCGTTGAGGAGAATTCCATGATTGATGATTCCGACCGCAGGACTAAAGAGACTTACCATACGCATATTCGCGGCCCAGCCCACGAGCGCAACATGGAAACCATTTTTGAAAAAAGATTTATCTATTCGTTCGTACCCGTGACCGATATCTATATATTTGCAATCATCGGTATTATCGCCGGGCTTGTCGCTGGATTCCGCATTGTTTCTGATTGTCAGTCATAGACGATAGCAAAAGCCGCATGGCTTGACATCATATAGCATCCGTTTCGGAGAACCCGCGTTGGCTTCATAATCGCACCGAGGTAAGCATGAAGGTTCCGAAGCCTCTAACACCCGAACTCTTCGCCTGGTCAATTGGCATCTTAATTCTCATGTTTATCGTAGTGATGGCCTTTGCGTATCTCGGTTGGTTCGGTGTCTTCATCATCGGCCTGCTCGGCATGTCGCAGACCGTTTTGATAGACCTGAATGATGTTCACCCGACGACCGGTTTAAATCCCGCTGCGCTGCGAGAAAAAATCCGTATAATTGGTGACAACGCAAAAGAAGAGATTGTCGACAGAATTATCAAACAAAAGATATTTTTTATCTTAAACACCATCTGGATGGTGATGATTGTTCTCGGGTTTCTATTGTTCATCACCTACCAAATATAGCCATTCGTCACAACGACGAGGGATGGAAACACTATGCGGACAAATGTGAGATCCATGATGCAGACTGTAGGGTCTTGGGCAGGCAAAATTGATACATCCGCATGTAGATGAATAACCCGTTACCCGAGTTCATTCCGGCGTATCCGTACCAAAAGGAACCGGCCGAGCTATATTTGGAGATCACGACAACAAACACAGCGACGACAAACATGTCTTACGTGTTGATCTACTGGGTAGGACCATCGGTAGCTGGTGGTCTAAGTAGTGGTGATACTCGAACTTTAACGGCACAAAAACAAACTGCCTATATGCGATGCGGACTTCCGCTTTGGGTCATGTCTGGACGGCTCCCTGTTGGCAAGGGCTAATTTGATGTATCTGCAAACTGGTCGGGTGCAGTCATGTCTCCGGCCTGTTGACGCGGCACACATGGCCGCTGGCCCTAA
>Ga0315336_1003045_pt1 | contig 23464 bp, 23 predicted proteins | sample ASW5metaG_FD_204512 | JGI IMG/M metagenome (GOLD analysis project Ga0315336, IMG submission 204512) | Ammonia-oxidizing marine archaeal communities from Monterey Bay, California, United States - ASW #5 | ecosystem: Environmental > Aquatic > Marine > Intertidal zone | place: USA: California... | reverse complement strand
AAGGCGCTTGCGCCGCCCGTTTTGAGTGTCGACTGTGAATGGAATCCTCCCAGTGGCGCGCTTGCGTGTCACGAAACTGATGTTTCGAGGCAGACTATCGACCGGAGGGAGATCGGCTGGCTCGATCCAAGAAAATATCGGGTAGCGGGAAGATTGCCGACGCGACCGGGAATGGTATGTCGAAGGTAGGCAATCATGACGCGACTCACGACCTTTCCCGCAATCCCAAACACCGCTGCCGAGGAGAGAGTGCTTCAGTTCGAGGTCTGGCTGGAGGCCGGCGGCGCGTACGGACCCTCCGGCGCTGCGACCGCTTGGGCCGAGGACGGTCGGTCTCTGAATCAGGTCGTCTGGGCCGCCATCGCGGCCCTCCTCACTTGAGCTTGCCGTCCTTGTCCGCGTAGCCGTAGCGGATGTTCGGGTCCAGCGAGGTGCCATCGTCGGCGATCTTCTCGCCTTTGAGGCGCCGATCGAAGATCTCCCTCTTTTCTTTCCGGTCGAGGTCGTAGACGAAACGCATGCTGGTCAGGCCCTCGCCCTGAGCGTTGACGAAACCGACCAGCTTCCACTCTCCATCGACCTTCTGGATGGCCACCGTCCGATGCTGGCGCTTGCGCTTGCGGTCCTCGGCCTTGACCTCGATGTGGAACATGGTCTTGTCGACCTTGTCGGGCGTGATCTTTCCGAAGTTGTCGACCGATTTGAACACGTTCATGGACCAGGGTGTGCCGTCCTGCATGCGCATCTCGCCGCGCGGTATGGGGCCGACGTTGATGATCTCGGACACCGCGCAGCTGCCGTAGGGGCTCTTGTTGAACAGGTTGTAGCAGGAGATTGCGTTGAGCGCGCCGTTGTAGTCCTGCGCCCAGAGCGCGTCGTCGAGCTTCTTGGCAGCGGCCATCGCCTCGGCCTTTGTCGGCGGGTTTGGCTTGCCCTTTGGTTTGTTCTTGGCCTTGCGGTCGATGCCTTCGATGGGAAGGGGAGCGGGACAGCCACCCTGGAACAGGCCCGCGTCGCCGTCGATCTCGAGCTCGCCGGCGGCGTTGGTGATGACGCGGATGGCGCGGTTCTTCATCTTCGGATCGACGCACTCCCACCAGCCGTCGGGGCGTCCCATGCTGTACTCGACGTCGACAGACCAGACCTCCATCAGCTTGGTCGAGCCCTTGACCTCCATGGTCAGGTTGTCGCCGAGGTAGATGCAGTAGCCTTTCTCGGTCGCGTAGGTCCAGTGATTCTGGGCGTTGAAGACCGGCGACATACGCGGGCTTGAGTCCGAGTTCGGGCTGTGGGATGGATCGTCCCGGAAGCCCCAGTCCTTCTTCATGAGGCAGTTCGTGGAGATCGCGGGCGCTCGATACCAGACCCCCTTGCCGTGGGCCTCGGTGCCGAAGGGGCCGGGCTGGGATTGTGCATCGAAGGCGCTCTGGACGAGTGCTTCGGCGGCCTCGCCACCCCCGGCGGTGACTCCACCGCAAGAGGAGAGAATGAGGAGGGCAACGGAAGATGTGATTCGCAAGGGACTCTCCGTGATTCGCGCGATGCTACACGATTCCCGGAGTGATGGAGCCGATCGCTACTCGACTTCGGGAGCCGGGAGGTCGATCTCGCCCATGGAGAGTTCCTGGTCCATGGCGTTCGTGATCTCGTCGCCGTCCATGCCGAGGAGCTGGCCAGCGAGCATCAGCACGTTGCCCTCGCGGAAGTGAAAGTGTCCGTCCGCGATGGCAGCGCCGAAGAGCGTCTGGATCAATCCGACTTTGTCGGCCTTTGAAAGGGCCTCTGGGAGGAGCTTCATGCTCTCTTCGACCGCCGTCTTGTACTCGTCGGTGTAGCGGCCATCGAGATCGACGAACCCGCAGGTCTGCATGGTCTCGTTGGGGAACATCTCGGCGATGAAGGCAAGCTCGGCGACATCGAGTTCGCCGTCGGCGTCGATGATGTTGCCGGCAAAGCTGTGGGCAAACGCCAGCTTGAGTCGCTCGAGTTGATAGTTGTCCACGGGGTCCCCAAAAGTTTGCAAGGTGTGGGTCTAACCGAGTGGGGGATGGGGATCCCTCGGCGCTGCAACACTTGACGACGAGGATACGCGATGAGGGCCGGAGTTCATCGCGTAGCGGCGTTCTGGCTCCCAAAGAGTGCGTCGATAGACGCCGCATAGACGCCTGCGCCCTTGCCTCGTTTCTTGTCCCCATTTGACACCAGCTGGCACTGATCGTCGAGTCGGACGGAGGCGATGAGTGCGTCGTTAATCCCCCAACGCTACAGGAATTCGACGGACCCGCTCTCGGTCCGCTGACGGACGCACAGCAACACGTTCTCCACGTGTTCCGCTTTGACGTTCATGGTGAACTCCTCGTGGGCGGTGACGAAGTCGAGGTGGTGGTTCTCGCCGACTTTGATGCCCTTGACGCGGCGGGCGCTGGTGCGGTGAGCGATGGAGACGAGTTCGTTGTATTTGACGAGATGCACGTCGTGTTCCCCGGTGGCGACAATCCACGTGGTGAGGAACTTCGCGGGTCCAAAGACCTCCTTGTCGTCCCCGACGAGCTCCATCTCGATCTCGACGACGACATCTTTGGGGTCGCCGTGGCGCTGCAGCCCCTCGAAAGCGTCCGAACGCGCCGGGTCGAGGTACTCCATGAAGTAGGCCGCACCGGCGAACCACATCATGGCCGCAAATCCGCCGGCCACGAGGATGACCGGCCCGATGCAGCACCATCCCTCGCCCTCTTCGAGACCCACCGACACCCCGGCGGCGGCGAACACGGCTCCCAGCGATCCGATGGCGAACATCATCAGCGAGCTGGTGAACGCCTTGTAGCGGATGTGGTTGTACAGGAAGCCTTTTTGCATCTCGCTCATGGGATTCCGTTCAGCGAAGCGCAGGGCGGAGGCCGATTTATCGGCCGGAGTACTGGATGTCTACAGTGAGCTACCTGCGAATGATCGGGATCAGACGCCCCGAGTTGTCGCTCACGTCGACAAAGGCGCGGTGCGTGCTCCGGCGCAAGGGACGCCCGTCGCGCACATTGATGATCCCGAGATCGATGTAGCTGTTCTCTGGGCCGGTGATGAGAGCGACCATTTGCTCGTCGGAGAGGCCTGCGAGCGAGCGCCCGTTGACCGTGGTGACGATGTCGCCATTCTCGAGACCCATGTTGCTTCCAGGCAGACCGCTGTACACGTCGCGGACCACGGCGCCGTTGGACCGCGGTACGAAGGTGACCCCGATTCCCGCGGCGCGGGCCACCTGCAGGTCGAGGTGCACCGATTCGCCGGTGACTCCCTGTTGAATGGTCCAGGGCGTCCACAGGTCACCATCGAGGCGTCGGGCATCGACCCGGCACGGAGCGTAGCTGGGAATGCCTAAGGCGAGGGGCATATCGGCGTCGTGGATGATCCTGTTGCTGGCGTCAACGCACTCGCTGACTCTGATCTGGTAGGAGGTTCCCTGGGTCTGGCCCGGGTGGATCAGCAATTGCCGGTCGTTGGTGGGGGCGACATCGGTCACTCGATCCAGGCCATTGCTCATGTCCTTGATCGCGGCGGACATCAGCAGGAGTGCGCTCGCCCAGGTGGTGAAGAATCGCGGCTGCATGATCGACCTCCTGATCCACTCTACGGCTCAGTTGAGGCCGTCGGGTGTCACACCCTGTCATCACTCAGATTTCGGCGTTTTTTGGCCCCTTGCCGTAGCCCAGATTCACGGTGTCCTGACCGAAGAACTCCGACACGGTGATCAGGATGGGCGTCTCCTCGTGGCTGTCCTTGGCCACGCGGAGCACAGTGCGCATGCCCATGGCCGTCTCGTCGACGCCGTCGATGTCGGTTGCGCCGCGCGTCTCGAGCCAGGTGTCGTACCTCTCCATCACCTCATCGGTGGGATTCTGGAGCTCATAGGTCACCATCGTGAAGGTCTCGCCATCGGGATTCTCAGTGATCACGACGCTGACCGCCTTGGCGTCGGCCCAGGGCTCGGGAATCGGAAAATCGTCAGGGATCTCCACGTCTTCGCCGCCCAATGTAGTGACCTCTGTGCCGTCTTCCATGACCATCACCATGCCGTCTTCGGTGAGCTCCATGGTCCCACCGGTCGTGGCTTCGAACGTCCATTCGGTGAGCCCCGAACAGCCGAGGGTGAGGAGGGCGACCAGGACCAACAGGTGGCGTTTCACGAGGCAACTCCGGGTTTGGAGAGTCTCTACGGTTCAGGCTTGCCGATATTTCCTGCTATCGGCGAAGCGGCGGATTTCAGGGTTCGTTCGGCCGAACCGAGACCCGCTTGGCCTTGACGCCGATACCGCCGTTCTTGTCGGCGACGACGAGGAATATTTCCCCTTCGCCGACCATTGTGCCCGGATTCCAGGTGAAGTCGACCGAGGTGGGCTTGGGGTCGATGCCGTAGATGGTTCCCACTGTTGTGTAGGCCCGAACGTCGAAATTCGCTTGGCCCCCATCAAAGACATTGAAGGTCAGATCAATGGGATCGAGGTCGTCTCGGTAGGCCAGCACGGCACCGGGTGACAGCGGCGTCACGCGTGGATTGGTGTTCGAGACGCTCTCGCTCTGCTGGAGCGTCACAGTCTTGATCGCCAGGCTCGAGACATCTCGGGGGAGCTCGGCGACCCAGGGCTCTGGGTTGGCGAACATGTCGAGGATGTTCTGGTAGGCCTCGGTTCCCGGCGGCGGATCGGCCGCGACGCGGTCGATGATCTCGCAGGCTCCCGGTTCGCAGGCCAGGGCGTACAACAGGGTCTCGGAAGAGCCGGGGATGTCGAGATCGGCCAGGAACTGTTCGTCGTCGGTCGGTAGCGAGAAACCCACTGACCAGTTGTTTCCCACGAGCTGACCCACAGCGCTCCACGCGGTGAGAGGATGGGGTCCCGTGCCCTGCACTTCGCGGCCCTCAACACAGCCCTCTTCATCGATGATCGTGCAGGTGTAAAGGAGGATATCGGCGCCCCTTCGCGCTGGGTCTGCGACCCACGTGGTCACCACGACATCCAGCCCTGGGGCGAGCGCGGGTGGGTCGACCTGAACCGCGACGACCTGCAGGTCGTCGATGTGGGTGAGGTTGAAGTCCGGAGGCAGGCAAGCCACCAACAGCATCAGCAGGATCACCAGGCACCTCGCAGGCCCAGAGCCGGCATGATCGGCAGTCCGGTGATGGGGTTGTAGTCGGTGAAGTCCTCCGACCAGTTCGGGATCTCGACGTTGGCGCGGTTGGTTGCGTTCTGGACCTCCAGGTAGGTCATGAACTCCCAGTTCGGGAACTGCCAGCGCTTGTCTACCCGCACGTCGACGGCGAAGAATGGATCCAGTCGATCGCCCCGAAATGCGCCTTCTACGGGGACCCAGTCGTCGTCGTCGATGTTGAAGACGACGTTGTCGATGTCGGTCATGGGCGGTCCGGCTGCATACCGGGCGCGCGACCCGACTCGCCACTTGCGCGGCAGGCCCTGACTGAAGATGGCGGTGAGGATCACCGGCTGATCATACTCTGCGGGAATCACAGCGGAGTCTTCGCGCTGGACGCGGTTCGAGCGCCCAAAGGTGCCCGCGAGCCAGGCTGTGGTCTGCTCATCGTCCATCCGGATCTGGGTCTCGACGCCGTAGATTCTTCCGGTGCCTTCGTTCTCGAACGGCTCGAGGTCTCTCGGCCGCGCGGTGCTGGTGTCGTCGAAACGGAAGACGTCTTCGCGTCCGACCACTTGATCCTGCAGCCAGTGGTAGTAGCCAGTGATGCCGGCGGTGATCGCCGGGCCGATACGCTGGCTGATGCCCACGCTGGTGTGGGTCGCGCGCTCGGCGAGAAGGGTGAGGGACTGCTCGTCGAACATCTCCCGGTAGTCGGGTCGCTGGGAATAGAGACCGGCGCCGCCCGAGATGGTGGTGGGTCCCAGGTCCAGCTTGGCGCTCGCGCGTGGGTCTACAGTTGAAACACCGCCGATATTGTCGACTGCGAAGCCGTTCACACGCACGCCGGGGGTCACGTCGAGGGCCCCCAGGCGAATGGTGGGTTCGGCGTAGATGGCCGATGAGGCGATGGGGGCCGACTCGTCCAGAGAGGACAAGAACTCGTAGATGATCGTGTAGTTGCCGGTCTGCAGATCGATTCCCGCGCGAATGCCGAGCCAGCCGGCCCCAGGCGGCCTGGAGACCTCCTCCCGCAGGTAGAAGATCTTTCCCTGCTCCATCGCCAGACCGCTCGTCGGGAAGTCCGAGGTCACCGAGTCCACGCCCGAGTTGTCGGAGTCCAGCGTGCCCTCGGCGCCAGAGAGGTCCAGCTCGACGAGTTCGGGGCCGTACATGCCGATGATTTCGTTGGTCCAGCCATCCCAGAGCGGCTGATACCAGCGCACGCGGAACTTCTGGAAAGAGGCTCCATACGCGACGAGATCGTCGCTCGGTGAACTCGAGTCGCCAAGGACCCGGAACTTGTCGTTCGAGATCATGAACAGCGTGCCGAGCCGACCGCGATTCTGGAGTTTTCGCCACAGGCGGATCTGGGCGTCGTAGTACCGCGGAGCGCGGACCGAGGCGGCCTCGGTGTTCACGAGAATCGGATTGAGCACGGCATCGATGTAGGAGCGACGCGCGGAGAGCACCAGCGCGGTGCTCGGCCCCAGGCGCTGCGAGGTGTAGGCGGCAGCCTGGAAGATGTCGAGGCTGGCATAGCTCGTCGCCTTCTTGGGGAGCTCGTTCTCGCTTCGGAGGTCGACGATTCCGCCGATGGCGTCGCCGTAGCGAGCACTGAAATTACCGGGGACAAACTTGATTTCAGAGAGGATATCGGCGTTGATGACGGTCGACAGCCCAGCAAAGTGGAAGACCTGGGGCAGCGGCACCCCGTCGATGTAGAAGCCAGTGTCCGAGGGGCCGGTTCCCCGCACCAACAGCTGTCCGGAACCGAAGGGGGCGCGGGCGACGCCCGGGAGATTCTGAATCGCGCGCACTGGATCTCCGAGACTTCCCGGAAGTTGGAGGATGGCGTCCTTGTCGAGCGTGCGGGCCACGACTTCTGCCGACGGAATGCGGCCGACGACCTCGATGACTTCGGAGGCGGCGTCATCGCCCCAGTCCGGAGCTACGCGCTCGACCCAGAGCAGTACACCTTCGACGTAGTCGTCTTCTGGGATGTCGACTGACGCGGTGGAGGGGGCGAGGCCATTGCCCTTGACGGTCAGGTTCCACTTGCCCGGGCTCATTCCGGCGAGGCGGAATTCGCCGCCCTCAGTGGTCGGGGCACGGATCTTCTGGTCGTCGGGTCCGACCGCCTCTACAACGGCGTTGGAGACGTACTTTCGGGTTCCTCGTTCCCGAACGAGACCCGCTGCGGAGAGGGGAGCGATCTCGTCCGTCTCGAACTTGTACAGGTACTCGATGACCGCCCCCGTGGGTCGGCCTCTCTTGTCGAGGGCGGGCTCGAAGTGAAAGCCCCAGGCCGCCTCGCGCGCCACCTCCGCAAATCCGTGGTCCGCCCCTTCGACCACTGTGACGTCGCGCACAGTGCCGTATTCGGACACCGAGATGCTCAGCTTGACCGCGCCCTCGATGCCCCGCTCCAAGGCGTGGCGTGGATAGGCACCGGGTGCGCGATAAGTAAGCTCCGGAAGGCGTTCTTGACTTTCTGGAGCGGCGCTCGCGGGGCCACAGAGCAGTGCGAGAACCAGCGCCATCGCGGGCCTGACTGGCATTTCCCTCCTACTGCCCGCAATCAACGTAGCAGGCTGCGCGGCGAACCGCGCTCTGTGCCGCTATGCTGAGCGGGCACGGTTGAGGACACATCTTTGTGTGCAAGGCAGATATTCGCCCTTCTGTCGCTGGTCGCCCTCTGGGGCTGCGGTGGAGCCGAGTGCGACACCGTGTGGTTCGCGGACTTCGACGGCGACGATTACGGCGACCGAGATCGGAAGAGGACGGCCTGCGAAGCCCCTCCCAGCTTCGTCAGCAACGCCCTCGATTGCGATGACGCGACCTTCGAGCGAAACCCGGCCCAGACCGAGATCGCCTGTGATGGCATCGACAACGACTGCGACGAGGTCGTCGACAACATTCCGGGAGGGCTGTGGTTCCTGGACCGCGACGGAGACGGCTTCGGGGACTCCGAGACGCCGTTCGAGAGCTGTGAGGAAATCCCTGGATATACCAAGGTCGAGGGCGATTGCGACGATGGCGACGCCGCCAGGTATCCGGGCAACATCGAGATCTGCGATGGTATCGACAACGACTGCAACGGTTCAGTGGACGAGGCGGTTCCGTACGATCTGACTTGGTACAGGGACGCCGACGGCGATGGGTTCGGCGACGACGCGGTGCGCCTCAACCAGTGTGTCATGCCGTCGGGCTATGTCGCGTCGAACACCGACTGCGACGACACCGACTGGACGATTCACCCCCTGGCCGCCGAGCTGTGTGACGGCGTCGATAACGACTGTGACCTGTTGGTGGACGACGACGACCCAGACCCCGTGGTCGGCGGCATGATCGTCTACTTGGACTTCGATCTCGACGGATTCGGTCAGGCCCTGGCCCTCGGGGAGGCCTGTACGGTTCAGCCCGGGTGGTCGGACAACGACGACGACTGTGTCGACACGGACTGGACCATCAACCCAGATGCCACCGAGGTCTGCGGCGGAGGAGACGAGAACTGCAACGGGCTCATCGACGACTCCGACCCGACTCTGGACGTGAGCACCCAGGAGGAGCGATGGCTGGACTTCGACGGCGATGGCCTCGGAGACGCGGCGCTGAGCGCCATGTCCTGCGATTTCCAGCCCGGGTGGGTGCTCAACGACTTTGACTGCGACGACAACGATCCAGCCGTGCTCGATCAGGGCAACTGGGCCATCGATGGCGACGGTGACGGCGCGACGAGCGGATTGGTCGTTGCCGGATGGGAGTGTGAATGGCCCGGCCGGGGGTATGCAGAGAAGTCCGAAGTGGGGGACTGTGACGACCGCGACCCGAATCGCTTCCCGGGCAACACCGAGATCTGTGGCGACGCCAAGGACCAGGACTGCTCGGGCCTCGACACCGTGTGCCCCATCGATTTGACGAACGTCGATATCGGTCTCGATCTGGCGCACTGGCGCATCGATGGCGAGACCGAGGCCGAAGAATTTGGCTCCGCCATGGCTATTGTCGGCGACATCGATGGCGACGGTCTCGACGATCTGGTCGCCGGCGCGCCAATGGCCACCGGCATCGACGTAGAGAACGGTTTCGCTCGCCTGTTCATCGATTCCCCTCGCGAGGACGGGGGCCCCTTGTTCGCCTCTTCAGAGTTCGTCGGCAGCGGTGTCGGAGATCGGGTCGGCACAGCGGTGCACGGCGGGGAAGATCTGACTGGGAACGGTTCGGGCGACCTGGTGCTCGGCAGTCCCTATCCAAACGCTGGTGGCGTCTCGCGAGGCGCTGTGTGGATCATGGAGGGGCCAGCCTCGACCTCTCAGGCCGTCTCCAACTCGATATGCCGCCTCTATGGCAGCGGCGACAACGACGCTGTGGGCGCATCAGTGCTGTCGGCAGGCGACGTGGTGGGCTCAGCTTCACCGGACCTGGTTGTGGGAGCGCCGGGCTACGACGGCAATCTACTCACGAATGCGGGTGGTGTTTTCCTTGTCGAAGGCGGCGCACTGAATGGCAACCAGATCATCGATTCCATCGATCTCGCGACCATTACGGGATCGGCCAACTTCGACGGCCTGGGCGCCTCGCTCGCCCGAGTGGACTACGACCAGGACGGCTTCGCAGACTTCCTCGTTGGCGCTCCATTGCGCAACGGGCTGAACACCGATGCCGGGACCGCTTACCTCTTTGAGGCCGGACTGAGTGGCATTGTGGACGCGTTCGGCGCGTCGAGGCACGAATTCAACGGTGTCGATGCCTACGAGTTCGCCGGAACGAGCTTTGGCACCTCTGACGAGGCGCCGGGCGCACTGATCATCGGCGGGCCCGGCGGCGGAGCCGGAGGAGAGGGCGTCGCATACTATGTGGAGACCGCTGGTCTGCCGCACACGGTCGATCTCGGGACCTCCCTCGCGACGTTCACCGGCGAGCAACCCGGCGATCTGGCGGGGACGTCGGTGGCCCTGGTCGACCTCGATGACGACGCGACCCCAGACGTCGTCATCGGCGCCCCAGCTGCCGCGGGGACCGGCGCCGTCTACATCTTCTACGGTCCGGTGGTGGGCGCCTTCGGTCTCGGCGATGCTCCGACGCGGCTCTTCGGCGAGCAGCCTGGAGATCTTGCGGGCACCGCTCTCGCCAGCGGGGGCGATCTCTTCGGGACCGGCGTGAAGAGCCTGCTCATCGGCGCACCTGGCGTTGACACCGAGAAAGTCGATGCCGGGGCGATCTACATCTTCACCGGGGGCTTTTGAGTGGCGACAGTGGTCATCACCGGGGCCAATCGCGGCCTCGGTTTTGCGTTCGCCAAGTGCTTCAGCGCGCGCGGAGACCGGGTCATCGGAACCGCTCGCAAGCCCCAATCGGACTCGCCGCTCGCATCGGTGGCGGCCCAGGTGATCGCCCTCGATGTCAGCTTCGACGACTCCGTAGAACGCTTCGCGGCCCAGGTCGCTGAACCGGTTGATCTGCTCATCAACAATGCCGGCATTCTCGTGCCGGAGGATTTCCAGACCGCCACGGCCCAGAGCATCTTGAACCAGGTGAACGTGAACGGCCTCGGTGCCTTTCGTGTGACCAGGGCCCTGTTATCCAGGCTCCGAGAGGCGGAAGCCGCCCGCGTGGTGAACATCACCTCGCGCATGGGCTCGATCGGAGACAACACCTCGGGGCGCATGTACGGCTACCGGATGTCCAAGGCCGCTCTGAACATGGCCACGGTGAGCATGTCTCACGATCTGGCGCCGATCTCCGTCGTGGCTGTGCATCCGGGCATGGTCCAGACCGCGATGGTGGGCAACCACGGCGAGCTCAGCGCCGATCAAGCCGTCGAGCGCATGGTCCCCATCATCGACCGCCTCGATCGCGCCATGAGTGGCCAGTTCCTCCATCGAGACGGCTATGAAATCCCTTGGTAGGACCATTGCTTTCGGTCTGCTTCTCGTTTCGACCGGTGCGATGGCTGGCGAGCCGCTGATCATCGCCCATCGCGGGGCGTCGGGGTATCTGCCAGACCACACGCTGGAGTCGTACAGACTCGCCATAGAGCAGGGCGCTCACGCCATCGAGCCCGATCTCGTGGCGACGAAAGATGGCGTATTGGTAGCGCGTCACGAGAACGAGATCGGCGGGACCACAGACGTGGCCGAGAAGTTTCCGAAGCGATCCGCCACTCGGAAGGTGGATGGGAAGGAACTCAGCGGCTGGTTCACCGAAGACTTCACGCTGGCAGAGCTGAAGACCCTGAGAGCCGTGCAGCCGCTGTCCTTTCGGCCGCAGGAGCACAATGGAAAACACGGTATCGCCACTTTCGACGAGATCCTGGCGCTGGTGAGGGAGCTCGAAGAGTCCACCGGAAGAAAGATAGCGATCGAGCCCGAGATCAAACACCCCTCCTACTTTCGATCCATTGGCCTTCCCCTGGAGGGCAGGCTGGTGAAATCGCTGAACGCGGCCGGGTACAAAGACGCGAAGTCGCCGGCGTTCATCCAGTGCTTCGAGGCTCAGTCCCTGCGCCGGTTGGCCGCCCTCACCGGCGTGCGCCTGCTTCTCTTGATCGACGATGCCGACGACCCATGGCTCAAGCCCGAGGGCATGACAACGCTCAAGGGTTTCGCCCACGGACTCGGCGTGCACAAAGAACACCTCATTCCTCAGAAAGATGGGCACTGGCAGGCGCCAAACAATGTCGTAGAGGAGGCCCACAGAGTCGGCCTCGAGGTTCACGTGTACACCTTCCGCGACGAAGATCGGTATCTGTCCAAGGACGACCAGGGAAATCCGAAGCGGGAGTACATTCGTTTCACCGCGCTGGGGGTGGATGGTCTCTTCACAGACTTTCCCGACACCGCCGTCGCCGCGAGTGCTCCATGATGTTCGCCTTGTTGCTCGCGGGCGCAGCCTTCGCCGGAGAAATGCACGCGGTGATGATCAACGGCGGTGCCCGTCCATCGATCAACTATCAGAGCCACTTTCATCACCTCGAAGACCTGCACGAGATGCTCATCGCCAGGGGTGTGGATTCCGGACGGATCACGGTCTTTTCCGCCGATGGACAAGATCCTGAGGCCGATATGGCCATTCGCCTGCCACTTGAGGAACAACTGGCCTGGATGCTCGAGGGGACGCAGGCTTCAGATGTTCTCCCGCCCGACGTCTTGATCGACTCGCGCTGGCCTGGTGTCGAGCTCCGGCCGGCGACCAAGGACGCGATGCAGGAGTGGTTCATGACGACGGGCTCGCGCCTCGAGCCTGGCGATACGCTGTTGTTCTACGTCACGGATCACGGTGAAAAAGGCAAGGCGCACCCCGACGATGCCACGATCATGATGTGGAACGAGTCCCTCGCCGTTCACGAGCTTCGCGAGCTGCTGCAGATCATCCACCCCGAGGTTCGGGTGGTCATGACCATGAGCCAGTGCTTCTCGGGGAGTTTCGCGGGGGCCATCGCTGGGGCCGGCGTCGAGTTGGGCAACCGGTGTGGCTACTTCTCGGCGCCCGCCAGCCGACCCTCGTATGGTTGCTATGCCGAGGGCCGCGGTCGGTACATCGGCCACGGCTTCAGGTGGATAGGCGCCATGCGGCGGCGGGGCAGCCTCGTGCAGGCTCAGGCCGAGGTGCTCCTCACCGATCGAACTCCCGATGTACCCCTGGCGACATCAGATGTCCGGGTCGGCCAATTGTTGAGGGCGGAGGCTCGCAAGCTGAACACCCACACGCCGAAGCTGGTGGACGAGCTGTTGAAGGCGGCGGCGGAGACACCGCAGAACGTGCACGAGCGGGAACTCATCCGCGGAATGAGTCTCGCTGTCGGCCTGAAGATTCCGGGGTCCATTGCCGATGTCGAGGCGCAGCGGCGCAGCCTCGAGGTCCTCGCTGAACAACTCAAAGTGGGCTCCGAGCAGTGGAAGGAGCTCCTCGAGGTGGCCCGCAACGAGATGATCGACGACTTCGTCGAGGCCAACCCCACCTGGAAGAGACAACTGCAGAAGGTCCCTCCGCCAGATGATTTCGAGGGCCGGAAGGTGTTGAGGGAAGAACTTCTGGACGCGTTGCGGGACTGGTCTTGGGACGACCCGGGTCGCCGCACCCGACTCGAGCAACTGCACGCGCGCCACCAGGAAGCGCGGCGGGGCTCATGGAAGACCGAGGTCCGAGAGGCCACCCTCTTGCGAATCGAGTACGCCATGCGTCGAATCGCCGCCGAGAGTCTGCTCTCGTCGGCCGATCCCACCTATGACGGCCCCCGCGCCGAGCTCGACGCATTGCGCGCCTGTGAGGAGGTGTCCCTCGGGGAGATTCCGGAAAACCGGTCCCTGGCCTACGATCCGTCGGACCGGTGGGAGGACGCCAAGGTGGATGCCGAGGCCCTCGAGGTGGCGATTCCCGGCTGGCTGGGGGCTCAGTGGCGTCCAGTGAGTAACCGCGCTCGCGGCCAACATCGCTTCCGTGCCGGAGCCATGGCGCTGCAGGTCGTGTTCCCGGATTCTCCGGCCGAGCACGCGGGTCTCCAGCCTGGTGACGTCGTCCTCGGCAATCCCGAAAAGCCCTTCGATCGCCCAGAAGACATGTTGGAGTGGACGCTGACGGCTACCCGCGGCGCCCGACTGCCACTGGCTTTCAAACGAGGCGACGACCTGCTCCTCACTCACGTGGTCCTGGAGGCCTGGCCGACGGCTCTGGGAAACCCGGACCGCCTGCTCGTAGGCCAGCGTGCACCCGCCATCGCCTTGGAAAACCTCGAGCGTGAGTCCATCGACCTGACGGGAACCGAGCACGTGCTGTTCTACTGGGCGACCTGGTGTGGCCCCTGCAAAGTCGCGGTTCCCGAGCTCGTGGAGTGGGCCATCGATCGAGGGGTCGTGCCGATCGCGGTGACCGACGAGGATTCGCAGACCATACAGCGCTGGCAGAAGAAGTGGCGCGGCGAGTTCCCGATCATCGCGATGGACCGCCAACGGACGAGCTTTCAGGTTCACGGTGTGCACGCCATTCCGACGTTCGTTCACATCGGCAGCGATGGGTTGATCCTGGCTCGGCAGGATGGGTATACCCGCAGCGGCGGGCTGTTCCCGTAAGGAGGAAACCAGCTACGTTTTCAGCCGGCGGGCGAGCTGCGGGTGGGGGGCGACTGCCATCTGGGCGGCGAACTTCGCAGCGCCCTTCAGATCTCCCTGGGCGTTCCGAGAGATGACCAGCCAGGCCAACAAATCGGCGCGATTCTGGGGGTCGCCCTGGGTGGCCAGTGCGCGCTTTACGACCCGTTCGCCGGTCTCGTGGTCGCCCGACGCTATGCGATAGGCGCCCCGGGTGCCGAGGGCGTTTCCCCACTCGGGTCGGGCGCGGAGCACCAGCGCCGAGAGCTCGTCGGCGCGCTCCATGTCCTCGGAACGACCTCGCATGGCCAGCGTCCATGCGATGTTGTTGGCCAGGAGAATTCGACTTGGATGGTCCTCTTTGGCGAACTGGGTCTCCCAGACCTCCAGGGCTTCGTCCAGCCGGTCGAGGCCCAGGAGCGCGAGCGCGCGGTTGACCACCAAAGCGGACTCCTCTGGAAGACGCGCGATGGCGACATCGATCAGGGTCAGTGCCGCTGCGTGTTCGCCCCGCTCGAGGTGGTCCATGGCCTCGGCGATGTCGAAGTGCTCCGACACGTCCAGATCTCGCGGCGCGAGGAGCAGGCCCAGGAGCAGGCCGCCGTCGTTCGCTCCGATGGGGAGGATGTTGCGCAACAGCGCGAACAGGTTGAACAGCACGAAGCCGTGCAGGGGAGCGAAGCCCTGGTTGATGGCCATCCATCCATCGGTGCTCAGGAAGTGACTCGGCAGCAGCAGCGCGCAGGGGGCGATCCAGATCAGGTGGCTCAGAGGCCCCGCAAGGATGGCCATAGCCATGCGCAAACGCTGATTGTCGCCCCCGGGAGGGGCCATCTTCACGAAACCGTGGAGAGGAAAGCGCCCGATGACTACCCGGGTTCGACCCACCTCGAACCGGGCGAGTGGCAGGCCCTGGCCGAGGTTCATCACGAAGATCCTCAACCCCACGGCTCGTCCGACCAGCGCGTGTCCGAGCTCGTGAACTGCGACGGCGATCGGCATCATCGCAGTCGCGACGGACATGTTCACCGCGAACCAGAAGGCGCCGCCGAAGCCCATCAGGCCGATGAACGTCACCCAGACCAGGGGCTCGGGAACGTCGTATCCACGGCTCGCCAAGATCTTCCTCCCCCCGCGATCCAACTACGGCTGAGAGCCGGCGTCCGCTACTCGCAATCGCCCGGGTAGTCGTCCGGTCCCCACTCGACAACCGTCAGCTGTCGCTCGCTCCCCGTCATCGAGTCGACGATGAGATCGATGCATGTGGTGTCGCCGCCAGTGGGACAGGCCTCGCACTCGACGCCGCTGCTGCCCATCAACGAGCACAGTTCCGACCCGAGGTTGACGTTTCCAGAGAGGAACACATCTTCCATCGTCGCGGCGCCGTCGCTGAAGGTGCCGGTGAGGACCAGGTCGGTGACCGAGAGTTCGTCGCCGACGATGACCAGCGAAATAGCGTCGGCCGTGACGGAGAAGTAGGGGTTGTTGCTGTAGTCCACGGGAGTGGGGAAGTCGATGTGGGGAGCGCACAGACTCTGCGTCTCCTCTTGGTCGCCGGTGACGCCGCCGAGGAAATTCAGGTTCGAGCCGTCGCCGCTCTCGACCATCAAGAGGATGTCGAAGTCGAGCATCAGTGGCAGCACGGCCTCGAGCTCAGGGGGATCGACGACACGGCCCTCGGTGAGGGCGAAGCCCCAGGTCCTGCCGATGAGCGACGCCGCGTCCTGCGGGATCGAGCCGAGATCTCCGGTGGAGAAGCTCGCGGTCTCTGTGTCGCATTGCCACTCCAGAGTCACGTCGAAGTCGGCATTGAAGTCCAGCGGTGCATCCGGCTCGAACAAGACGCGAGTGCCGGTGATGACCGTTGCCCCCGCAACCGCGGTGCCGCCCGAGCTGACGGTGATGTTGGCGGAATCGTCGTCCTGGGCGAGCAGGAAGTCGATTGCTGCGCGCGGGTTGATGTCGCTGCCGCCATTCGCGGGATTCTGGCCGAGGATTGCGTTGGCACACTGGCCGGGCCCGTCGTCGCCTGCAGTGTCCTTGTCCTTGCCGTCGTTGCCGCAAGCCACCAGGAAGGCGGCCATCCATATGATTCGAGTCATCTCATCTCCATCCGATGGCGCAGCCTATCTGGGTCGACGGGCACGCGCGCTTGCCGTGACGAAGAGCGACGAGACCGTCTGTCACATCAGAGGGCCTCGAGATCTCTCAGCATCTCGGTTGCGCTCGCATAGCGATCCTCGCGTTCCTTCTGAGTAGCCTTGACCACGATCGGCCTGACCGCGTCCGGCAATCCCTCGAAAAACGGGGGCTTGAGCATGAAATCGGTGGGTAGCTTCCCGTTGAGCAGGGCGCCCAGCGACACGCCCATGCCGTGGATGTCCGCGCGCGCGTCGACGGAGCGCGCGTCGGCGAGCGTCTCGGGAGCCGCGAAGGGCATCTGACCCATCGAGGCGCCGGGCATGGTGAGCATCGCATTGCCCTTGTTGCCCGCGGTCGCCAGTCCGAAGTCGCCCATCTTGCAGTCGTTGTCCTCGGTCAGGAACATGTTCCCGGGCCGGACGTCGCGATGGATGATGCCAGAGGCGTGGGCTCGCTCGAGGCCGCGCAGGCCCTGAATCGTCCAAGTCAGGCTCTGTTCGTATCCAGGGGAGCCCGCTGTCTTGAGTCGATCGCGCAGGGTTCCGCCGGTCATGATCTCCATGATCAGGAACACCCAGCCGCCGTCGACGCCGACGTCGTGGATGGCGACGATGTTGGGGTGGTGGAGCTGCGCCATCGACCGCGCCTCTCGCATGAATCGATCGAGATGCTCTTTGAACGAGGCAAAAGCGGGAGGGAGGATCTTGACGGCGCGGTCGACCATCAACTTGGTGTCGACGCCGCGGTAGACGACGGCGAGCTGTCCTTGGCCAATCACCTCTTCGAGGCGATAGCGGCGGTTGTTGATGGCGCGGGGGACCTGCACGGGCGCCAGTCTAGCAGTCCGCCTTCGGATCAGTGCAGGCGCACAGACCCCATGCCAGCGACAGCGATCACTTCCACATCGGACCCGGTGGGCAGCTCACACTCCGTGGTTCCGCCAGATGCCGAGGTGATCTGGGGGAGGACGCCGGTGCCATTGGGGAGGTCGACCACGATGTTGCCCATGCCGGCGTGCAGGGTCACCAATCCGTCGGGGACCGCCTGATAGCCGAGGAGGATATTTCCGATCTGCGTTTCGGCCGTCACCTGTGCTCCCAGTCCATGAAGCTCGATATGGCCCTCTCCGACCGACGCGGCGAGCACGCCAACCGGCGTCCCATGCAGACGACCCTTGCCGAGATCGATGTCCATGGGTCCCGTCACCTTGCGCAGCGAAACATCGCCCTCGCGGACTGCCAGCCGGACGGCGTTCACGTCGGTCAGCTCGACATCGCCTTCTCCGATCGAGATGTCGAGATCGGTGGCGATGCCGGTGATCTGAGTGCGGCCCTTGCCGAGCTCGAGGGAGAAACGCACACCTGGCTTCAGCACCACGGTGAAGTCCATGCGGCAGTCGCTGGCCTGCTCCAACGCCTTGGGTCCGAATGCGATGGCCGCGCGGCCCTTGGCCTCGGAGATATCGAAGCCGCAGGTGTGGCCAGGGCGGTAGTCAATGGTCTCGATTTCTGTGCGATCGAGGGTGTCGTCGACGCGGACTCGGATGTCTCCCTCGACCACCTTCAGGACGACCTGATCGACCTTCTTGCCGAGGGTGTGGGTTGTCGACATTCCGGCGAAGGAAGGGGTGATCAGGGCGAGGGCCAGGGCGATCATGAGACAGTCTCCGGTTAGCACACACTTTCTTCGCAACTTCCGTGCCTACGAAAGAAGCCGCACAATCAACGATTGTGCGGCGGATTTGTCGCAGGTTTGTGAACCATAGCCGTCAGGCGGCGAACGCCTCGGAGACATCGCTGTCCAGGAGCGTGATGAAGCTGAACACGCCGAGTGCGGTTCCAAAGGGCAGGCTTCCGACCACGGTGACCGCAGCGGCGAGCGCCGCACCCCGGGCCCACCAGGCGCGGGTCTTCAGGCCGTAGCCGACGAGCCCATAAGCGCCGGTGAGCACGACACCGAGCCCGCCGACGAAGACGGCGGTCGGGGCCATCACGATCATGGACTCGACCTCGATGAGGCCAATGCCAAAAGTGAGGGCCGCGGTGCCGAGCAAGGTCGCTCCGATCAGGGCGGCGAAGGCGTAGAAGGAAATGGCGAGTGCGTCGATGTGGCGGGTCATGGTGACCTCCTTTCCCTTCTCTACGGGTGGAGGTCGTTTACATTCCCGCGATCCATCGTTTTACGGCCTCGTGGCGCTCGGACATCAGTGGATGAGAGCGTCGATGGCGCTGCGCCCAGTCACGCAGACCTTCGGGCCAATGGGAGAGATCGTCCTCGGGCTCGTCCTCCCACAGGTCGCGATGGGTCACGTCCAGCGCCCCCTGGGGATCGAAGCCCGCGGCGACCATGGTCTCAAAGGCCCGACGGTCGGCGTGGCCCTCCATGTCCTGCTTCCAGCCAAGCATACCGGCCATCGCCATGTGGGTGGTCAGGTGGTCCAGATCGTGGTGGGCCATCTCGTGGGCGAGCACAAAGGCGAGGCCATCATCTGAGAGCCGCTCGGCCAGGGCTTTGGAGACGTAGACCCATTTTCCCCGAAGTGTGAGTGCGGAGAAGTTGTTGCTCCAGAGCACGACAGGCTGCTTTGGGCGCCTCTTGCGGACGGTGTTCAACCGGCGGGCAATCGCCATGGCGCGCGCGGCCTGAGGGCCGGTGTCGATGACGTTCTTTCCCACGATCCGGGCATCGAATCCGGACCCGGCGAGGGCGTTTCGCAGGTCGTGCAGGAGATCTCTGATCACATATGAAAGGTAACCACGCATAGAATCCCGGCCATGGACGCCCCTTCTTTCGACGAACAGGCCCCCGATTACGACGCGCGGGTGGGCCTCGGTATTCCCGTCTGCGAGGCGATCGCTGTGCACATCGCGTCCATCGTGGGTGGCGGTCGGATCGTCGAGTGGGGTTGTGGGACCGGGGAGATCGGCGCGCGACTCGCTGCGAAGATGCCCTACAAGGGCTTCGATCGGTCCGCGGCCATGTTGGACGTGTTCCGTGCACGACGCCCCGATGCCGATCTGGTGTGCGCCGATGGCAACGATCGATGGCCGCTCGAGAATGGCGCAGTGGATGCGGTCTTCGGATCGCGGAGCCTGCACCTCATGGACCCCGCCCATGTCGCCCAGGAATGCCGCCGCGTCGCGAGCTGGGTTCTCGTCGGGCGGGTTCAGCGCGATCGGGAGAGCCTGAGAAACCGCATGAGGCGGCGCATGCAACAGCTGCTCCGTGAGCGGGGCTACGAACCGCGAGACGGGCGGAGCAAACAGCGGGCACTGTTTCAGGTCCTCGGCGTAGAACCCGAGGAGACACGCGTCGTGGCCTGGCCCGTGTCCCACGCCCCGGCCGATGCTCTGGGGGCCTGGGCGAGCAAGGCCGGACTCGCGGGAATCCTCCCCGATCCCGGCGACAAAGGCGAGATTCTCGCGACCCTGGGCGCCGAATTCGGAGATCCAGTCGCGCGCCACGCCAGCGAGGAGTGGTATACGGTCGCCGCTGCACGCCTGAAGGGGCACCCGTGAAGTCAGATCTCCTCACCGCCCTGGGGCGGGACCTCCTCCAGGGCTCACTGTCGGACGAGACCCTGCTCGCCAAGACCGGCGAGACCGAGACCGTTCAGATCCTGCCCGACGCCACAGTAGTCAAGGTCGGCGGCCAGTCGTTCATCGATCGGGGGCGGGTGGCGGTCTTTCCCCTCGTCGACGAGATCGTCGCCAATCTCGGCCAGCACGACATGATCATCGGCACCGGGGCGGGAACCCGTGCGCGCCACGCCTACAGCGTCGGCATCGATCTGGGAATGCCCACCGGCGTCCTGTCTGTGCTCGGCACGTTCGTGAGCATGCAGAACGCGCGAATGCTGCACTACCTCCTGGCAAAACACGGGGTGCCGTTCATCGAACCCGCCCAGTTTCCGCAGTTGCCGCTGTTCCTCGCCGAGCGCCACGCCGTGGTCTTCTTCGGCATGCCTCCGTACACTTTCTGGCACAAGAACCCCGCCGTGGGGCGCATCCCACCCCATCGAACCGACACGGGCTCGTACCTGGTCTCGGAGGTCTTCGGCACGCGGAACATGATCTACGTCAAGGACGAGGACGGGCTGTACACCGCCGATCCGAAAAAGGACAAACACGCGACCTTCATCCCCGAGATCACCGTTGAGGAGCTCATCGAACGCGATCTGCAGGACGTCGTCGTCGAACGAGCTGTGCCCGAGCTCATGCTCGGCGCCGAACACCGGCGTTCGATCCAGATCATCAACGGGCTCGTTCCCGGAAACCTCACCCGGGCACTGAACGGCGAGCACGTGGGCACCATCATCAGGACGGCGTCATGAGCGAGGACAAACGCCATCACCTCGGCTCGATGCTCGCGCGCGAGAGCCTCATCGACAAGGATCTGCAGGGCAAGACCGAGTCGCCAATCTTCCGCATGTTGCCCCTCGCTCAGGTCGTCAAGGTGGGGGGCCGCTCGATCATGGACCGGGGCCGAGCCGCCGCGTACCCGCTGGTCGATGTTCTCGGCACCGCCCTCGAGGAACACAAGCTCATTCTCGGAACGGGCGGAGGCGCTCGGACTCGCCACGTCTTCTCCATCGCCAGTGATCTCGGCATGCCCACCGGCGTACTCGCGCAGCTGGCCATGGCCGACGCCCTCGGCACCGCGCACATGCTGGGGACTCTGCTCGCTCCACATGGGGTCGTCGCCATTCCTCCGGCGATGTTCGGGCACCTCTTGCCACTGTTCCTCAAGTCGGCCCCGGGTGTCATCTACAACGGAGTGCCGCCGTATTCGCTCTGGGAACACCCTCCGAAGATCGGCCGTATTCCTCCCCATCGGACCGACGCTGGGTGCCTTCTGCTCGCCGAGTGCTTCGGCTGCAAGGGAATGATCTACATCAAGGACGTCGACGGGCTCTACGACGCCGATCCCAACCTGGATGGCGACGCGAATTTCATCGCCGACATCCACGTCTCGGAGCTCAAGGCGATGAATTTGCGCACGCTGCCCTTCGATCGCGTCGTGCTCGACATCCTCGAGAACAACAGGCTCGTGAAGCGGGTTCAGGTCATCAACGGGCTGAAGCCAGAGCGGCTGTTGCAAGCCCTGAACGGCGAGCACGTTGGCACGCTGATCCGGGCGGATTGAGCAGCGTGTTCACGGCGACGCTGGTGGGCCATCGCTACGGCGCAAAGAAGGTGCTCGAGGGCATCGACCTCGCGGCCGACCCGGGAGAGCTGATCGGTCTCCAGGGCCAGAACGGATCGGGCAAGTCGACCCTGTTGCGCATCTTGTGCGGTCATATCCAACCCACATCGGGCAAGGTGGATTGGGGGCCTTATACGCGGGGATCTCTTCAATTCCGCATGGCGGTGACACTGGTGGCCCAGCGTCCGGAGCTCGATCCGGAAATGACCGGCCGCGAGACCCTGCAGTTGTTTCGCGCCCTCTACCGGACACGGGCTGAACCCCTGTCGATGCTCGACGACGAGGCCCTCGACAAGCGGGTCGGGCGGTACTCCGGAGGCATGAAGCGGCGGCTTCACCTGATGGTCGGCTCTCTGGCGCAGCCGACCCTGCTCGGGTTGGACGAGCCCGCCGCTGGTCTCGACAAGGAGGGGGCAGCCCAACTCTGGGAGTGGGTGCGCCGGCGCTGCAAACAGTCGGGCGTGACGGTCGTGGTGGCCTCTCACCGCCTCCCAGAGTGCGATCGCGTCGTGGAGTTGCCTTGATCGCCCGCGCCCTCTGCCTCCGCGTGTGGCGCCGGGTCTGGCGCCGGCCCGTGACGCTGACGTTCTCGTTCGCGCAGCCGCTGTTCTGGATGGCCTTCTTCGGATTCCTCATGCAGCGTTTCCCGCTCGGCGAACTGCCAGAGGACGTGAGCTATCTGACCTTTCTGCTGCCCGGAATCTGCGCACTGACCCTCATGCAGGGTTCCACCCAGTCGGGCGTCGGGTTGGTGCGGGATTTCCAGCGGGGATTTCTCCAGCGGATGCTGGCGACGCCCGCCCTGCGTGGAGAGATTCACCTGGGCCTGCTGGTTGCGGAGGTTTCACGGATGCACTTGCAGGCGCTGGTCGTCGCCTTCCTGGGTCTGGCACTCGGCGCGCAGTTGAAGTTCGCTCCCGGGGCGCTGCCTCTGGCGTTGTCTGCGACGGTGTGCTTCGCGGTCGCGTTTTCCAGCCTGTCGTGCGTCATTGCCCTGCGCGCTCGCGCTCCAGAGCCGATGGGTACCTTTGTTCACCTGGTGAACATGCCCCTGCTCTTCACCAGTACGGCACTGGTTCCCACCAAGCAGATGCCCGACTGGTTGGCGGCGATCTCGGTGTTCAATCCACTGACTCTCTGCGTCGACGCACTTCGGTCTGCGCTGGTTTTCGGCGAATCCCCCGATCCCATCGGCGTCGGCGTCCTGGTCGTGTTGGCTGCCGTTCTGAGCGCTTGGGCGATACGAGAGCTCTCCGTGTTGGAGCCCGATTGAGACTGGCGGCGCTGATTTTCCTGGCTGGCTGTGGAGGCCAGTCATCGCGGTGCGCCGATCCCGTGATGGTCTTCGCGGCCGCCAGCTTGCGCGATGCCCTCACCGATGCCGCCGGGTCCTGGTCGGGCGAGGCCCACTTCAATTTCGCCGGGTCGAATGTGCTCGCGATGCAGATCGAGGCGACGGACAACGCCGACGTCTTCGTGTCGGCTGACATGGCCTGGATGGATCGGCTCGAGAAGGGCGGGAAGCTGGTCGAGGGTTCGCGGCAGACTCTGCTCTCCAACCGGCTGGTCTTGATCGCCAATGCCGATGTGAAGCTCGCCACGACAAGCGCGAGAATCCTGCTCGAACCTTCCATCGAGTACGTCAGTATGGGCGATCCAGAGGCAGTTCCCGCGGGGCGCTACGCCAAAGGCTGGCTCCAGGAAGAGGGCATCTGGACTGAAGTCGCTAGAAAAGCTGCACCGGCGGCGGATGTGCGGGCGGCCATGCGGCTGGTCGAGGCGGATCCGTCGATCCTCGGTATCGTCTACGCCACCGATGCGCGGGCGAGCGATGGGGTTCGGGTGGTGTTCGAGCCCGCAAACGGCCCGGAGATCCGATATCCCGCCGC